>OGYA01002633.1_pt1 | contig 9737 bp, 9 predicted proteins | sample 1576401 | NCBI WGS metagenome assembly OGYA01 (sample SAMEA3541485, study PRJEB24748) | human gut metagenome | biome: human gut; feature: human-associated habitat; material: faeces | place: China | collected 2012 | reverse complement strand
CGTTGTCCACACCCATGAATTCGGTATTTCAAACGGCACGTTCTCATAATGTGGCATATACCATTTTATATACGGCTTGTTTGCTCAGCCCCAATAAAGTTGCAACCTCCTTGAATGATAGATATTCTTTATCCTTGAAATAGGATATGGGTTGTTCACTGATTACCGTTTGGACTTTGGTTTCTATTTCTTGTATTCTCTTCTGCCGCACCGCTTCTTTATATGCAAGATTATTGCACCGATGAGAACAGAAGCGTGTCGTTAACTTTTGGGCATAGAATGTTGTGCCACACCATTCACATACCTTCTTGATTTTCATTTTACGATGCAGCATATTTACATCACTGATTATCAGTGACCATTCATTTTAATCGGTACAACCTCTGTTTTGACAAATACACAGAATGTAGAGACAAATGCAAACCTCTGTATTTCATTGCTTTGCATATACGTGTTGTACCGCCTCTTTTCAGCCCTTTTGTGGAATGTCCGCTATCAGATACAACGTGTTGAACGATAGGATATTCCCATATGGATGTTACAGAACGCTTGTTGAATACAAAGGTAGTAATTCTCTTGGGATTTCTGTGGTTTGTGGTGGAATTTTTGCGTTCCGATTATTTAGGGTACTCGATTCGTTGGAAAAAGTGTAGCAAAACTGAATTATTCGCTTGAAAAAGTGTTTATATGCCATAAATGGTACACTTTTATTCGGAGGAAACCGTTATATCCTATCGGGTATAATTCTGCATCGAACATCAATATTATACCTGAAATGGTATAAATCAATAGACTTGGCTGAACTCCATAATGTCGAGCATCTGATATAATATTCCGTCAATAGCGGAATGCCAACTTTGGTGAAAATGACCATAATACCAATGGTTCACCGGATGATTATCAGTTTTGAGATGATGCAGGATCATATCCATTGTTTTTCTTTCAGATTGTACATCTTTAAGAAGTGATGAATCGTTCTCAGCCCATTGGTTAAGGTTGCTTTTTGAGAATAGCTCACAATGTGATGGCGCAGTATGTGTGACAACTGTATCAATCAAGAAGCTTGCACAGATGGTATTCATCTTATCAGCGTCGTAAATAGGAGCTTCATTCTTCCAATATAAATTGCGGGAAATATCATTTTCTTGCAACTCATTGGAGTGAACTCGATATTTCCGTTTGTTCCATTCATTTATGCGATAAATTCGGTCAATAGAAATGGCTCCGCCTACACAAAGGATGGAATGATTACAGGCTTGAAGGATAGTATAATCAGGAACAGCAATGAAACGTTTGTAACTGAATGTTGTTCCTTCGAAATAAGCTGGATTATCATGATTGCCACGTACAAATACAATCCAATTGTTGGCTTGATTCATTCTCTTGGTATTTCGTCTAACCATTTGCTCATAGTATTCTTTCTTTTCAAAGCCAAAACCACAATCCCCGCTACAATCAATAGAGTGTCCGTCAACTTGTATTGAATACAGAGTTTGAATACCAATTGATTAAAATCTCCATGAATATCACCGGAAACAATAATTGTCTTGGCTTCGGGAAAAGATAGTGAGAATGTGTTGCTATGATTCATCTTATATTCCTGATAATAGCGCATGTAATTAATCTTATACTTGCAAGTTATCAGAAATCATTTGGAGAATTTCTTCGTTTGTGGTAGTTGATTCTTGTTTGTTTTTTAATGCAAAAGATGCTGCATCTACTGCTTCTTTTGATGTTTGTGGAACAAGCCCCGAATAAACTATATTTTCTATATGTTCTAATTCTGTTCGCTTTTTAGAAATTTGTTCTTTTGTGTACAACTCTGCCTTTATATCTGATAAGAATCCCGCATACTTATTGCGCAAATCGTGCATAACAGCAGCAAATCTTTCGCTGTCAGCTGCCTTCTTTTCTAGATTTTCAGCTTTGTATTTGGTGGTGAAATATGTTAATGTCAACGCTAAGAAAGCCATTAATGGGACAATGACAATTTCAGGTAGCCACTTGAATATATTGGTAATTGCAGAAGCTGATATCAAAACAGAAAATACTAAAAGAATCTGATTTTGTTTTTTCTTCTTTGATAGGTATATATTCGCTTGACATAAATGAATTTTGTGCGTCCAAATTATTTTGTTAAAACGTTCAAGAATCTCCCTGTAAAGAATTTTTATTTGTTCGTCCATATGATTTATTCTTCTGTCATGTATTTTAAAACTTTGATTAATACATCAATGTATTTATATGTATCTACTGGCATGTTGCTTCCTGGTGCTGTCAGATTAAAGCTCCAAACAGGGCATGAATCATAAAGCCTTTTTTCATAAGTTCCTATTGGTTGATTAGAACTTTGTTCTCCTTCTCTTAGCCAGTGCCAATCAGCAATATTATGATAAACAAAACTGTCAATCACGATTCCCGGAAGATGGTAACTCCTAAAATAGTTATCACGAATTTCACGCATGTGCTTACATGTGTCGAATAACAAACCATTGCTTGCAACATTTTTTTCCTTCATTGCCTGTTGCTCGCTTTTGGGATTAGTTGTCAACCAGTTGCCACCCATATTTGAATCTGGATAGTCGTATTTCCCATTCCAATTACCCCACCAATCTAATTGACGAAAAGCTGGTAGAACTTCAAATTTAATCCCATCGGAAAAGTTTATCACAACGACTTGCCCATCTCCATGAATATCACTGTTCGGATAGGTTTGTAAAATTGCATTCTTCAATGCTTGTAGTAATCTGGACTGACCATTTCCCCTTAGTGCGTCATATTTATTATATTCGTCTCGTGGCAGTTCGACAAGTATATCAATGTCACTTGTATCAATAGCAGTACCTCTACCATAAGAGCCCACATATAAACTATGAGCAGTTTCGCTGGAGCTACCCCAAAATTCCGAATTAACCGCTCTTGTTATGCGTCTATATCTCTGAGATACTAACGAACGCTGTTCAATGCTAATTATTTCGCCTCTTTTTCTAACTGTATCCATATTAATTTTATTTCGTACACAAAAGTACAAAAATAATCCCAGTTTATCGAATATAATTCGCTATATTTGCACTATAAAATCGTATCAAAGAATGAAACTAAATAGAATAAAGGCTGTATTATCTGAAAAAGGTATCTCTCAGACATGGTTGGCAAAGAAACTCGATAAGAGTTTCAGTATGGTAAATGCTTATGCCTGTAATAGGATTCAACCAAATTTAGAGACCTTGCAACAGATAGCAGAGATATTGCAGGTCGATTTGAAGGATTTGATAACCGACAAAAAGGATAGGTGATATGAAACAGTTTTCGGAAGCTACACGGGTGCAGATGCCTGCAATGGTTCACCTCACTCGAATAGGATATACTTACTTCGGCAAGTTGAGCGAAGATAAGAATGGCACGGTCTATGACGGTGACACGAATATTCTTTTGCAGGTATTTGAACGGCAGTTTAAGAATCTGAATCCCGGACATGAGGGAGAGTTTCTTCAAATTTTGAAAGATATTCGTAAGGAACTGAACGATGATGACCTCGGTCGAGGCTTTTATAACCGTCTCAAAGCTGTTTCGCCTGTAAAGCTGATAGACTTTGATAACATTGGGAATAATACGTTTCATTTCACAGCTGAATTTACCTGTAAGAACGGACAGGACGAATTTCGTCCTGACATTACTTTGTTCGTAAACGGATTGCCACTTTGTTTTGTAGAAGTGAAGAAACCCAACAATCATGGTGGTATGTTGGCGGAGAGCGCACGAATGAATAAAGAACGCTTCCCGAATAAAAAGTTTCGCCGCTTCATCAACATTACGCAGTTGATGATATTCAGCAATAATATGGAATATGATGCGTTGGGCGGTATCGTACCCATACAAGGGGCTTTCTATTGTACTGGGGCACGTTCATACGCACCATTCAATTGCTTCCGTGAAGAAAATTTAAGCGGTCAGAAAATAGCACCGTTCCATCGTGACTATCCGTATAAGGAGATTGACAAGACGGTGGAAAAACAGATATTGTCTGATTATAATTGCCAAGTCATTCATACAAGTCCTGAGTACCAGACAAATCTTGGTTTCAACACCCCTACAAACAGAATCCTAACATCCATGTGTTCACCTGAACGGTTATTGTATATCATTAGATATGGTATTGCCTATGTCCGTATGGAGCGTGAGGTGGATGGAAAGATAGAATCTACCGACCAAAAGCATATCATGCGTTACCAACAATTGTTTGCATCGTTAGCTATTCGCCAAAAACTGGTAGAGGGGGTGAAATCTGGCGTAGTCTGGCATACACAAGGGAGTGGTAAAACCGCCTTGTCATACTATCTGACCTATATTCTCAACGATTTCTATTCCAAACAGAATAAGGTTGCCAAATTCTATTTCATAGTAGACCGCCTTGACCTTTTGGAACAAGCCACACAAGAGTTTGAAGCTCGTGGATTGGTTGTATCTACCGCCAATACAAGAGCCGAACTGATGGAGCAATTCCGCAGTAATCAGGCACAACAAGGTGTAAGCGGACAGGCAGAAATCACGGTTGTGAACATTCAACGCTTTGCCGAGGATAAAGAAAAAGTACGCATCAGTGATTATGCAACCAATCTTCAACGCATCTTCATTCTTGACGAGGCACACCGAGGATATAAACCCGGTGGCTGCTTTCTTGCCAATCTCTTTGATGCCGACGCCGATGCGGTTAAAATCGCACTTACAGGTACCCCGTTGTTAAAAGAGGAACGTGCCAGTTGCAAGGTGTTCGGAAACTATTTGCATACCTATTATTACGATAAATCCATTGCGGATGGCTACACGCTGAAAATCATACGTGAAGATATAGAAACTTCCTATAAAGAGCGTTTGTCTGATGTGTACGATAAACTGGAAACCCTTGTGCAAAAGAAAGACATTCGTAAGTCGGAAATCATAGAGCATCCAAGTTATGTAAACGAGTTAGCCCGTTACATTATGACGGACTTAAAAGAGTTTCGCAAGATACAAGGAGATGAAACTTTAGGCGGTATGGTCATTTGTGAAACCAGCGAACAGGCAAGGCGGCTTTATGATGTATTTCAAGAAGAATGGCAGAAGTATCAGCCGAAGCCCATCAAGATAAAACTTTCCGATGGTTCGTATGTAGTGGGTGAACCGGAAGTGGATTACAAATCAAAATACAGACCGCTGAAAGCCGGAATCATTCTTCACGATACGGATGACAAGGAAACTCGCAAGCAGATAGTCAAAGACTTCAAGAAAAATATGACAGTGGATATTCTCATTGTCTTTAATATGCTTTTGACTGGTTTTGATGCGCCACGCTTGAAACGCCTGTATTTCGGGCGCAAACTGAAAGACCACAATCTGCTTCAAGCCATAACACGTGTAAACCGTCCTTATCCCGGTATGCGTTACGGTTTTGTCATTGACTTTGCCGACATCAAGCGGAACTTCAAGGAAACCAATGAAGCATATTTGCAAGAGTTAAACCGCTTTAATGACGTGGATGAGACTGGCGAATCCGCTGCCACCGATACCTTTACCCAAGTCATTGAGGACAAGGAAGAGATATTGAATCAGATGAAGAAAGTTCGGCAAACGCTTTTCAATTACACATACGATAATGCGGAAGAATTTTCTTCAGAAATCTCTACCGAAGAGGATAAAGCTGTATTGCTCGACCTCAAACAGGCATTGGAATCAGCCAAGAACATGGCGAACATCGTGCGTACATTCGGTGATGATGAAATGAAAGAGCAATTTGCCAAACTCGAAATCACCAAGTTGCCGCAACTACTCTCTGAGGTGCAAAGACGGATAAGTATCATCAATCAGAAAGAGGCTTTCAATACAAATGAGGAAACGAAAACTCTAATCAATGAGGCAATGATGGATATAGAGTTCACTTTCTCCAAAATAGGACAAGAGGAAATGCGCCTTATATCCGGTGGTGTGGAATTGAAAGAGAAATGGCAACGTACCATTTCTTCATTTACCCAAAACTTCGACCAAGACGATCCGGAGTTTATCTCGTTGCGTGAAGCCTTTATGGAACGCTTCAAGGAACACGGTTTTGTGATTGACACGATAGCCAAGTTCAACGAAGAAACACAGGCTTTGGATGAAATCATCGGTCGTCTGCAAGACTTACAAAAACGCAATAATGTCTTGTTGAAAAAGTACAAGGGCGATGAAAAATTTGCTCGTGTACACAAGCGTATTCGTGAAGTGAATAAGCAGAGGGAAGATAAGGGACAGAAGCCTATGTTCTCTTTCCTTGACGAAGAGATTGCTGCCATTCTCAATATTATAAAAGAGGATGTGGATGCCAAAGTGTATGACCGTAACGACATTCTGAAAAAGGATGCTTATTTCGGACGCACGGTGATGGCTCTTATCAATGGATGTCTGTTCCATTTCCCACAAATAAAGCCCGAAATGGAGGATTACAAATTTATTCAGACACGCATTTCACAACAGTATATCAACCAATATAACGCCACTTACGGCATTGCATAAAGATTATGTCAGATATTAAAGAAAAAACATTAAGGCTCATCGACGGACTTAAAGCCACCTGCCAATCATACGGCATGGGAAACGATGGTAACGAATATAAGATTATCACTCAGGTATTTCTCTATAAGTTCCTGAATGACAAATTCGGTTATGAATTAAAAAATGCGAAAAGTGAAATAGCAAAGAAACTGACCGGGGATGTAAAATGGGAAACGGCATACGAGAATCTTTCTGATGATGAACGTATGCTTATTCAGAGTGCCATCTCTCCAGATGTTCCGATGCTTGAACCTTATCATCTGATAGCCAATCTTTGGAATCAACAGGGAAAAGGGGATTTTGATACTATCTTCGATTCCACTATGACAGATATAGCGGAACAAAATGCGGATATATTTTCCACACAGACCACAGCCAACACGAAGATTCCATTGTTCGAGGCATTGACACCGTTTGTGACCGATTCGGCACAACGTGCGCCATTCGCCCGTGCTCTGGTGGATAAACTCGTGAATTTCTCCTTTGAAGAAGCGTTTGCACAGAATTACGATTTCTTCTCCAGCATCTTTGAGTATTTGATTAAGGACTATAATACCGCTGGAGGTGGAAAATATGCGGAGTATTATACGCCTCATGCCATAGCAACGATTATGGCTCGTCTGTTAGTGGGGGATAATACTGATTTGCATAGCATGGAATGTTATGACCCCTCGGCAGGAACAGGTACGCTTCTGATGTCACTTAGTCATCAAATAGGAGAAGAACGCTGTACCATCTTTTCGCAAGATATTTCCCAGCGAAGCAACAAAATGTTGAAACTTAATCTGCTGCTTAACGGACTTGTGTCTTCGCTTGATAATGCTATTCAAGGCGACACGCTTGTAAGCCCTTATCATAAAAGCGATGACGGGCAGCAGTTGCGCCAGTTTGATTTCGTGGTGAGCAATCCTCCTTTCAAGATGGACTTCTCGGACACTCGCGAGAAGATAGCCGCCATGCCAGCCCGTTTTTGGGCTGGAGTCCCAAATGTACCCGCCAAAAAGAAAGAGTCAATGGCTATATATACCTGTTTCATTCAGCACGTTATCAATTCACTGAAAAAGACAGGCAAGGGTGCAATTGTCATTCCGACAGGTTTTATCACGGCTAAAAGTGGTATTGAGAACAAAATTCTTCATAAAATTGTAGATGACAAAATGGTGTTTGGCTGTGTTTCCATGCCAAGCAACGTGTTTGCCAATACAGGTACGAATGTCAGTGTGCTGTTCTTTGATAAGTCTGCAACCACTGACAAAGTAATCTTGATTGATGCCAGCAAATTGGGCGAGGAATATAAAGATGCTAACGGATTGAAAAAGGTGCGTCTGAATGATGACGAGATAGAAAAGATTGTCGGCACATTCCAGCGCAAGGAGGCAGTGGAAGATTTTTCTGTGGCTGTTTCTTACGATGAGATAAAGGAAAAAGGATATTCTCTTTCTGCCGGACAATATTTCGACATCAAGATAGATTATGTAGATATAACGGAAGAAGAGTTTAACAACCGTATGGCAAATTATAAACAAACACTCTCCGAGCAATTTAAAGAAAGCCATCGGTTGGAAGAGGAAATTATGAAACAGTTGGATGCTTTGCAGTTCAACGCAAATGTAGGAAACAATGAGTAACGAAATACAGTTTTTGTTATACAATCTTCCCGATAAAGAGGGAAGAGTACAGGTGGTTATAAAAGACGAAACCATTTGGTGTACACAAAAGGCTATGGCAGAGCTTTTCGGTATTGACAAATCGGGTATTAGCCGCCACATAGCCAATATATTTAAAGAGGAAGAGCTACAGCAAGACACGACAGTTGCAAAAATTGCAACCGTCGTAAATCGAGGCATAAGAGGCGAGGTTGAAGAGTTGGTTGATTTCTATAATCTTGATATGATTATTGCTGTTGGCTATCGTGTATCTTCTCCAAAAGCTACCAAGTTCCGTCAGTGGGCTACCAAGATTCTTAATGAGTATATCAAGAAAGGCTTTGTGCTTGACGATGAACGCTTAAAACAGGGAACGGCAGTATTCGGAAAAGACTATTTCCGTGAATTGTTGGAAAGGGTACGTTCCATCCGTGCCAGTGAACGGCGTATTTGGCAACAGATTACCGATATATATGCAGAGTGCAGTATTGACTATGACAAGAACTCGCCTACCACACACTATTTCTATGCCATGATACAGAACCGCTTTCATTATGCCATTACAGGGCAAACGGCAGCAGAAATCATCTACACTAAGGCTGACCATACCCAAGAACACATGGGACTGACCACATGGAAGAATGCTCCCGATGGGCGTATCTTGAAATCGGATGTGTCAATAGCCAAGAACTATTTGCAGGAAAATGAAATCCGTCGGTTGGAACGTGCGGTAACGGGGTACTTCGATTATATCGAAGACCTCATAGAGCGTGAGAACACATTTAACATGGAGCAGTTTGCAACCAGTGTCAATGAGTTTCTGACTTTCCGCAAATATCAGATATTGCCGGATAAAGGACGCATTTCTGCGGCACAAGCCAAGGCAAAGGCTGAAAGCGAATACGATATTTTCAATAAAACTCAACGGATTGATTCAGATTTCGATAAACAGATTAAAGGAATGTTGGATAAGTAATTCTTCCACAAGTTGTGGAAAGGTTGTACTCAATATTAGAAATTATGAAGATTAAAGATATAGTTCGATTCCATTCTGAAACCACAATGCCTATTCCCGATGTGGTTTATCATCTTTACAGCCTTCCCTCGTTTGATAACAACCAAACGAGGGAGGAACTTTTGGGTCAAGATATTCAAAGCAATAAGTTTACCGTACCTAACCGTTGCATCTTATTCAACAAACTAAATGTGCGCTTTAAGCGTATTTGGCGAATCGATTCTGATGAGGACCATAAAATCGCTTCAACTGAATTTTTGCCATTAATTATTGATGAAAACAAGGTTGATTTTGCCTATTGCTTTTATCTGTTGGCTTCTCCTGCTATTACCGACTATCTATGCGGACAAAATGCAAATACTTCTGGGAGTCACAAAAGAATTGATCCGACAAACTTTTTCAATATAGGAATCAAACTGCCACCATTGGCTCAACAATACGAGATAGGGAAACTCCTATCTTCCCTTGACGCTAAAATAAAACTTAATCGTCAGATAAATCAGAATTTA
>OGYA01002629.1_pt1 | contig 9754 bp, 7 predicted proteins | sample 1576401 | NCBI WGS metagenome assembly OGYA01 (sample SAMEA3541485, study PRJEB24748) | human gut metagenome | biome: human gut; feature: human-associated habitat; material: faeces | place: China | collected 2012 | reverse complement strand
AGACCGGCAGCCTGTTCCCCTGTCCGTATGAAAACCGGGAGACTTTGCTCATGGAGATCCGCCAGTATAACCAGGTGCTGGTTCCCAAAGGACTCTGCCTCCTCCCGCTGCGATTCACGGACAAGAGCGCGCTGCTGTATCTGTACCGCCCACGCGATCTGGAGCGGGATCTGCAGGACCAGTTGGCAGCAGAGATCCTGCGGCACGCAGGCTATGTCTGCGGCAGCAGCGAGCAGTGCCTGATGAAGCTCATCGAGCGGCTGCGCGCGTACGACGAATTCCCCCACGAGATCGGCCTGTTTCTGAGCTATCCGCCGGAAGACGTCAAAGGGTTCATCGAGCACCACGCGGCTGATTTCAAGTACGCCGGCCTCTGGAAGGTGTACGGCGACGAGCAGCGGGCGCGCGACCTCTTTGCAAAATACCAGCGGTGCACGGAGATCTATTGCCAACGTCTGCACGCGGGCTCGAGCATTGCGCAGCTCGCCGTGAACGTGCAGCAGCGAAATACAGCACAAAATGAAAGGATGTTACCATCATGAAAAAAGCAGCAGTCATCTATTGGAGCGGCACCGGCAACACCGAGGCCATGGCCAACGCCGTGCTCGAGGGCATGAAAAGTGCCGGCGCGGACGCGGTGCTTCTGACCGCCTCCGATGTGGATGGTTCCGCCGTCGGCGGATATGACGCCGTGGCGCTCGGCTGCCCGGCCATGGGCTCTGAAGTTCTGGAGGACATGGAGTTCGAGCCGATGTTCGACGGCTGCAAGTCCAGCCTGAAAGGCAAACGTGTCGCCCTGTTCGGCTCTTACGGCTGGGGCGGCGGCGAGTGGATGCACAACTGGGAGCGCGGCTGCCGCAGCTCCGGTATCCAGCTCGCGTGCGACAGCGTGATCTGCAACGAAGCGCCCGATGACGCGGCCCTCGCGGCCTGCCAGGCGCTCGGCAAGGCGCTCGTCGGTTAATTTCTTCCGATCGTACCCGGAATCTCTCCGGTTACCGATACCAACAACAGACGCATCAAGCCAAATCACCTCACCTCTCTTCTCTTCCCCCATTCCCTGCAGCGGTGTGACACCACGCACTTTGCCTGTGCGTGACCGCTGTCCCCAACAAAGAATCGTCCGCCGGATTCCCCTTCCGGGCGGACGATTTTTTTCTGCCCACGCTTGACAACGCGGCGCATATCTGTCTATCATAATTCAGAGTGCAAATCCGGGAGGGACGTCCATGCGCATACATGAATTCGGAACCGAACACGAAAAGACTGTCCTGCTGCTGCACAGCGCCTGCCTGAGCTGGCGGATGTTCCAGCCGGCGGCAGAGCGGCTGCAGACGCAGTACCATCTCATCATACCGGCGCTGCCGGCGCATGACCCGGACGAAAAGACGCCCTACACGAGCGTGGAGGCCATCGCGGCCGAGCTGGGCGACTGGCTGGCGCAGCGGGGCATCAGCACGCTCTGGGGGCTGTACGGCGTGTCCATGGGCGGTGCGGTCGCGCTGCGGCTGCTGGCGGACGGGAAGGTGGCGGTGCGCACGTGTGTGCTCGACGCGGCCATCACGCCGTACCGCGCGCCGCGGTGGCTGACGCGGGGCTTTTCCCTGCGCAACTATCTCGTCATCCGGTTTGCGCAGCGGCACCTGGCGCTGATCCGCCGGGCGTTTCCGGCGCAGCGCTTCGGTCAGGCGGCGGTGGAGGATGTCTGCATGATCTTGGGGCGGATGGACCGGCGCGATGTCTGGCGCGTGTTTGACTCCTGTTTCCACTATCCGCTGCCGAAGCGCCTGCAAACGGCGGCGCGTGTGTCGTACTGGTATGGGAGCAAGGAATATTTCCAGCGTGCACTGGACATCCGCCATGTGCGCCGCCTGCTGCCGGAGACGGCGTTCGTCGCGTTTCCGGACTGCGCGCATGCGGAGTTTGTCGCCGGGCAGCCGGAGGCTTTTGCCGCGCGGCTGGCCGAGACGCTCGAGCTGGACGGAAGCGATATCTAAAGAATCAGCGCCCTGTACAGGAACGTTTTCCCGCACAGGGCGCTGTTTTCGCTTTTCATTGTGCCGTGACGGCAGCGGCAATCTGCTCTGCGCCGTTGCGCGGCAGCCAGGCGGCCTGCGCAGCCAGCATACGTTCGGCACATGCCGGGTCATAGATGAGCCGGTCGGCAAAGCGCGCCGCCGCGTCCACGCTGCGCGCGAAAAACGACAGGCCGTGGCGCGCGAAGAACGCGGCGTTTTCCGTCTCCACACCGGGGATGGCCATCGTGTGCACGAGCGGCACGCCCAGCATGGCGGCCTCGGAGCTGGAGATGCCGCCGGCCTTGCTCAGCAGCACGTCGGCCGCGTGCATATAGGCCGGCACCTGATCCGTGAACGGCACGGTCAGCACGCCCTGCCCATGATAAGCGTCCTCGAGCGCCTGCCGCAGCGCCTCGTTCCGGCCGGGTAGCACGCACAGCAGCGCGTTTTCATCCGGCACGCGGCGGATCGCGTCGCACAGCGACACGGCGTCGCCGCAGCCGATGCCGCCGGTCATGATGAGGTAGATCTTTTTGTCTGCCGGCAGCCCCAGCGCGGCGCGCGCGGCGGCCTTGTCCATCGGCGCGAGAAAGCGCGCCGCCACCGGCATGCCGGACACGATGAGCTTTTCGGCCGGCATCCCGGCCTGAATGCACAGCTCCCGCACCTCGCTGTGCGGCAGAAAGTAAGCGTCGAGGTCGGTCTCGGCGAGAAACGGGATGCACGTATAATCCGAGAGGATGCCGCAGCATTTCACCTCGCAGCGCTCCCACCGGCGCAGGAACGTGAGCGTTTCCATCGGAAACAGGTGCGAGCAGACAACGGCGTCGTAACCGTTGTCGCGGATGAAGGCGTTGAGCTGCCGTGCGTGGCGGATGTTGGCCATGTAGACCGGCGAGGTGACGCCGGTCGCGCTGTACATCGCACCCGCGTGGTACATCATGCCGAACACGTCCGGCGCCTTGGTCGAGATGCGGTTGAGGAGCTTGTCAAAGCTCAGCGGCCCGGGGTCGCCGAACATGTGCAGCATATCGAGGAAGGATGTCTCGTGTCCGCGCGCGTCGAGCGCCTCCTTGACGGCGAGCGCGCAGTGGTTGTGCCCCTCGCCGGTGCTGCAGCTCAAAAGCAGGATTTTCATACCGTTGCCTCCTGTGTGTTTCGTAGCGTGCTCGCCGTCAGCGGCCGGCGCAGCCAAGGTTACTTGCGCAAATGCCCAGAACAGAGGCGGCGAGGTGCTTGCCGCTCGCGGTTTTCATGACCGTGTCCATGAAGTGCATGACGCTCTGCTTGCTGTATCCGTTTTCGGATGCGTTTGCGATGTAGTCGGCTTCGATGAGGATCTGGTAGTCCGGGCCGTGAATGTTCCGCAGCGTGTGGTGATGGCCCACAAGGTAGGCCACGCGCGCGATCTGCGCCTCCGTCATGCCGGTGTCGGCCAGAAAGCTGCGCACCAGCACAGCGCCTTCCTGCTCCTGATATTTTCCGTTGGTGTTGCCGTATTTCTCGCGGCAGAGCGGGCAGGCAATGTCGTGCGTGATGGCGGCGACCTCCAGAAGATACTGCGTCTCCGCGTCCAGCCCCTCCAATTCGCCGATCGTGCGGGCGTAGGCCCAGACGCGCAGGAGGTGGTCAATGTCGTGGATATTGCCATTGGATGCGGCAATCATTTTGCTGAGAATTTGTGCGATGGTCATGGGATGCCTCCGTTGGATGTCAGTTAAAATGCCCGTCGTTGGCGGCGAAGAGCCGCGCGCACTGGGCGCGCAGCGCCGCGTGCTCGGGCGCGGAGAGCGTCGGGTCGGCGGCGAGCACTGTGCGGGCCGCGTCGCGCGCGTCGTTGACAGCGGTCATGTTTGTGCCGAGGTCGGCGATGTGCAGCGCCGGCAGACCGTGCTGCCGGTTGCCGAAGAAGTCGCCCGGGCCGCGCTGGCGCAGGTCGGCCTCCGCGATCTGAAAGCCGTCGGCCGTGTCGCACAGCACCTTCAGGCGCGCGCGCGCTTCGTCCGTGTGCGCGTCCGACACGAGCACGCAGTACGACTGAAACGGCCCGCGCCCGATGCGCCCGCGCAGCTGGTGCAGCTGCGAGAGGCCGAAGCGCTCGGCGTTTTCGATGATCATGAGCGCCGCGTTCGGCACATCCACGCCGACCTCAATGACCGTCGTCGAGACGAGAATGTCCGTCTCCCCGGCGGCGAAGGCGGCCATGCAGGCGTCCTTGTCTTTGGCCTTCATGCGGCCGTGGATGCAGGCCACGCGGTGCTGCGGAAACGTCCGCTGCAGCACCTGCGCGTGCTCTTCGGCGGATTTGAGATCGGACGGAACGTCGTCTGTCTCCTCCACCTTCGGACAGACGACGAACACCTGCCGCCCCTCGCCGATGAGCTTGTCGATGAAGGCGTTGAGCCGCGCTCGGTAGCGCTCGTCCACGCACACGGTCTGCACCGGCTGGCGGCCGGGCGGCAGCTCGTCGATGATCGACACGTCCAGATCGCCGTACACCAGCAGTGCCAGTGTGCGCGGGATGGGCGTCGCGCTCATGACGAGCGTGTGCGGCTGCTCGCCCTTGCGCACAAGCGCGGCGCGCTGCTCGACGCCGAAGCGGTGCTGCTCATCCGTGATGACGAGACCGAGACGGAAAAACGTCACCGAGTCGCTGATGAGCGCGTGCGTGCCGACGACGACGTCGAGCAGGCCGCCGGCGAGCGCCTCTTTTACTTCACGCTTCTGCCGCGCGGTCATTGCGCCCGTCAGCCGGCCGACGCGGATGCCGAATGGCTCGAGCAGTGTACGCAGCGTGTGTTCATGCTGCTCGGTGAGGATCTCCGTCGGCGCCATGAAGGCGCTCTGGCAGTCGTTTTCGTGCGCGAACCAGATGCACGCCGCAGCGACGAGCGTCTTGCCCGAGCCGACGTCGCCCTGCACGAGGCGGCTCATCGGCACGCCGGAGATCATATCCTGCACGGCGGCGGCGATGGCGCGCCGCTGCGCCCCGGTGGGCGAGAAGGGGAGCGTGCGGTAAAATGTCTCGAGGTCGGCGGCTTTCATACGGATGCCGCCCTCGGCGCGCCGCTGCGAGCGGATGCGCGCCATGGCGGTCGAGAGCACGAACAGCTCCTCGAACACCAGCCGCTTGCGCGCCGTGTCGAGCGCCTGCGCATCGGCCGGCTGGTGGATGTTCTGCAGGGCATAGTCCTGCTGTGCGAGGTGATAGGTGCGCGCGATGTCCGCCGGGATCACGTCCTGCAGCTGCCCGATGCAGGCGTGCAGCGCGGGCGTCATGGCCTTGCGGATGTCGTTTTGCGTCACGCCGGTCGTCAGCGGGTAGACCGGGTAAAAGCAGTTGGTCACGCTGCCGCAGCGCGCCGCCTGCTCGCAGACGGGGTTCGTCATCGTCTTGCGAAAGCCGTTGGCTTCCACCTTGCCGTAGAAAATGTACGTTTCGCCCGCGTGCAGATTGTTTTTGCGGTAGGGCTGGTTGAAGTAGGTCACGTCCAGTGCGCCGGTATCGTCTGCGATGCGCACCTTGACGAGCGTGAGCCCGCTGCGGACATACTGCGCGCGCGGCTCGGCCGCGACCGCGGCGCGGATGCACACGGCCTCGCCGGGCTGTGCGTCCGCGATCGTGCGAAACTGCGTCCGGTCCTCGTACCGGCGGGGGTACAATCCCGCCAGATCGCGCAGCGTCGCCACGCCGAGCTTTTGAAATGCCTGCGCTTTTTTCGGCCCGATGCCGGCCAGCGCCTCGAGTGGGGTGTCCGGTGTGTAGGTCATGTGCAATCCTCCTGTGCGCCGCATTTCCAGCGCCAGAGCCGCGCCTGATCCTCGGGCGCGGCATAGCCGATGCCGACGCGCGTATCGGTCTCGAGCGCGAAGTGCCGCCCGTCGTCCTCGATCCAGAGTTCCGGGCAGGTCGTGATATCGCCGTCGTTGAACGCCTTGTCGATCTGCAGTCGCCTGGTCAGCTTGCCGGGGCCGTTCGCGCCGTCTGCGCACGCGCGGATGAGCACGGCCTGCGGCTCGTCCACGTGCCCGGTCACGATGTTGAGCATCCAGTGCATGCCGTAGCAGAGGTAGACATAGATCGTGCCGCCGTCGTGATAGAGCACCTCCGTGCGCTTTGTGCGCCCGTGGCAGGCATGACAGGCCGTGTCCTGCGCGCCGCGGTAGGCTTCCGTCTCCGTGATGCGCGCACGCAGCAGCGTGCCGTCCGGCAGCCGGCGCACCAGAATGCGCCCAACCAGGTCCGGCGCGACGCAGAGTACGTCGCGCCGGAAAAATTCCCGCTCTTGCAGTTTCCTATCCATCAGCTTTCATACTGGACGACATAGTTGTCGCCGTTGGGCGTGAATTTTCCGTACAGGCCGTTGGTGAGGATGACATGGCCGTCGGACTTGACGAGCACCATCTCAAACCCGCCGTAGGTGCGCCAGTAGTTGAGCGCCGCCTGCGGCCCGAGCACGAACATCGCGGTCGACAGGCAGTCGGCCAGCGTGCCGTCCTCGCACACGATCGTCACGGACAGCAGGCCGTTGTTCACCGGCCGCCCGGTCTTGGGGGAGAGAATGTGGTGGTATTTCTGCCCGCCCTCGGTGAAAAAGCGCTGGTAGCTGCCGGAGGTGATGACGGCCGTCTCGCCCACGGTGAGGTAGCCGAGATAGCTGCCGGTGTCGTTCGGATCCTGCACGGCGATGTTCCAGTCGCTGCCGTCCGGCTTTTTGCCGAGCGTCTGCACGTTGCCGCCGAGGGACACCACGCCGCTCGTGACGCCGGCGGCGCGCATGGCCTGAATGGCATAGTCCGACGCACAGCCCTTGGCCACCGCGCCGAAGCTCAGCGACAAGTCCGCCGGCATGGTCACGAGCGAGTTCGCGCTGTCGTCCGTGCTCGAGAGCTGTACCTTGCTCATGTCCACGCACGGGAGCAGACGCTCGATCTCCGCGTCCGACGGCACGCGGTAATTCTGGTCGATGAAGCCCCAGAGCTTGCTCAGGGGGTAGGTCGTCAGGTCGAGCGCGCCGTCCGAGCGCTCGTATACCGTCTGCGCCGTGCGCAGCATCTTGGCGATCTGCTCGTTGACGACGACGGAGCCGCCCATGGCGTGGTTGATCTCATAGGTCTTGCTGCGCTCGTTTTCCGGGTCGAGCAGCGTGTCCATGCTGTTGATGATGCTGATGGCGGCGTTGATGCCGTCGTTGGCCTTCTTGCCATAGGCGGTCAGGTCCATGACGGTGTCCATGGCAAAGATCTGCTGCGTGGTGCTTTTGTCCTCGCCGCAGGCGCTCAGCGGCAGCACGAGCGCGCAGCACAGCAGCAGCGCGAGCAGGCGGGTATGCAGGCGTTTATGGTTCATAGAGGGTGTGTCCTTCCGATACAGGTTTCTTGCGACCAGTATAGCATATCCGCCGTCAAATGGGAACAGAAAATCCTGCTTTACATTTTGTCCGGACTTTGCTATAATATCTCCTGCTGAATATGCGCCCGTAGCTCAGCTGGATAGAGTGACAGACTCCGACTCTGTAGGCCAGCGGTTCGAATCCGCTCGGGCGTACCACGAAAAAACCTGCCGTGAGGCAGGTTTTTTTGCTGTGCGCCGCGGATTCGAGGTTTATCCCCGAGAGGGGAAATCCGCTCGGGCGTACCACAAAGGAAGCATCCGAACCGGATGCTTCCTTTTTCATATCGTGCATAATGGCAAGCGCCTCAGAGGGAAGCTCTGAGGCGCTTTATGATCTGTTCTATGCAAAATTACAGCATCCCGGCAGCCTGCATGGCCTGCTGCAGATCGGCGATGATGTCTTCGGCGTCCTCCAGCCCAACGCTGAAGCGGAAGAAGCCCTCCTGATAGACGGCGGGGTAGTGGGGGAGCTTATCGCTGTGGCGGTCATAGTAGACGATCAGGCTCTCGATGTCGCCCAGCGACACGGCATGGGTCACCAGATGCAGGGCATCGAGGAAGGCTTCATGCTGCTTCTCGTCGCCCTTCAGGTCGAAGGCGATCATGCCGGAATACTGGTCGTGCATGAGCTTTTCCGCCAGCGCGGCCACGCCGCTTGCGAACACTGCGCCGTCCTCAGCGCCGGTCAGCGCGCACAGCCGGTCCTGCAGGACCATCTGGTTCGGATTGCGGTTGCGCTGATAGGTGTTGCTGTGGATGCCGCTCCAATCCACCGGCGTCCCGTCGGTGGGAATGCGGTAATTGGAGGTCATGTAGATCGGCTCGCTGATCGCGCCGAAGGCGTCGTCCTTTCGGGTGCCGCTGTGGACGGCGATGCTGTTGATGTGCAGTTTTTCTTCTATGATATGCGTTCCTCCCGATTCTGCGGCGGTGCTTTGTGCGCCGTCCCTTTGCTGATGTGTGATAAAGAAGTAGTAGAAGTGTAAAAAATTTTGCCGTTCCTATCCGGCGTTTGCGCATTGCGCCGGATAGGTCGGGCGGTCATTCGGGCAGGTCTACCTTGCCAACGAAAGAGTAATAAATATCAATGTCCTGTCTGCGTGTGCCGTTCTCGTCATAGCTGCACTCATGCACAACGATTTTCTCCACAAACTCACGCAAAAGGGTAGGGGTAAGTTCTTCAAAGCTGGTGTACTTGCGGACAACATTCATAAACTTTTCTGCGTTTACCGTGGCTTCCTGCGCTTTGGAAAGCTCTGCCCGGATAGCGGCGGCTCTCTCTTTCAGTTCTTTCTGCTCGGCTTCATAGTCTGCCGACAGCTCCGTGAAACGCTCGTCTGAAATGCGCCCGGTCACGCTGTCCTCATACAGCCGCTTGAAGATAGCGGATAACTCGCTGATACGCTTCTCGGCGGCTTCCAGCTCCTTTTTCCTTGCGGCGTTCCTGCGCTTGCCCCCGTCCTCGTTCTGCTCGATCAGCAGCTTCATAAACCGGGCTTCGTGCTTCGCTGCATAGCTGGTGACTTTCCGCAGATTGTCGGTCACTCCGGCGGTCAACAGGTCGGTGCGGATAAAGTGCGCCGTACAGTCACGGGTACGCTTCTTGTAGCTCCCGCAGATATAACAATCCTGCTTGCGGGTGGCGTTCTGGTAACGCTGCTGGTAAAGGACGCTGCCGCAGTCGGCACAAAAGAGTATGCCGGAGAATAAGCCCACTTCATCATAGCGGTTCGGGCGTTTGCGCTGCTTGCGTAACTCCTGCACACGCTCCCACATCTGGGTGTCAATGATAGGCTCATGGTGGTTCTCGAAAATCGCCTGTTTCTCAATGGGGTTCTCTACGCTGTGCTTGGTCTTGTAGGACGGCTTCTCCGTCTTGAAGTTTACCAGACAGCCCGTGTACTCCCTGTTTTCAAGGATATGTACCACGGTATTGGTCGCCCACTTGCACTCATAGCCGGGGTGGTAGCGGCGGGTGCTTCCCGTCCGACGGTATTCCAGCGTTCCCGGCGTGGGGATCTCCTGCTCTGTGAGCATACGGGCTATCTTGGTCGGCCCGTTCCCGGCAAGGCACAAGCTGTAAATCTGCCGCACAACAGGGGCGGCTTCCCCGTCAATGATAAAATTTTCGTCCTCGTCCATAAAGTAGCCGTATACGGGTTTGCTCGTGACGGGCTTCCCGCTCATACCCTTAGACCGTTTTACTGCTTTGATTTTCTTGCTCGTATCTCTCACCAGCCATTCGTTAAAAATGTTCCGCAGAGGGGCAAAATCATTGTCGCCCTGTGCGCTGTCCACTCCGTCATTGATAGCGATAAAGCGGACGCCTTTCTGTGGGAAA
>OGYA01002626.1_pt1 | contig 9781 bp, 9 predicted proteins | sample 1576401 | NCBI WGS metagenome assembly OGYA01 (sample SAMEA3541485, study PRJEB24748) | human gut metagenome | biome: human gut; feature: human-associated habitat; material: faeces | place: China | collected 2012 | reverse complement strand
CATTCGGATGCAATGCCCGTAGGGAAAAAAACCGTGCGCCGCTGCAAGGCGGTGTTTGACGCAATCTATAACCCACGTGAAACGATGCTGCTATGCACCGCGCGACAAAACGGCGCTCAATGCGCCTATGGGATGCCGATGCTCGTCTGGCAGGCCGCCGCCGCGCAAGAGATTTGGAGCGGCCACCCCTTCACTGCCGCGCAGATTGCCCCTGTGATCGAACAGGCCAATTGGGAAATGGAGCGTGTTTTTCAATGAGCAAAACGGAGACCGATCGAAACCTCGTGCTGTGCGGCTTTATGGGTTGCGGCAAGAGCACGGTGGGCCGGGAGCTTGCCGTGCAAACAGGGCTTTCCTTTCTCGATATGGACCATTATATTGTCGAAAAAGCAGGCCTGCCTGTGGAAGAAATTTTTGCCCGGCATGGCGAGCCCTATTTCCGCATGCTGGAATCACAGGCCTGCAAGGAGCTTGCCCAAACGGGCGGCCAGATCATCGCCACAGGCGGCGGCGCACTGACCTTCCCACAGAATGCCGCCATGCTGCGGGAAACCGGCTTGATTATCTTGTTGGATGTCGCTCTGCCGGTGCTGTGCGCTCGGCTCGACCGGGACCCAACACCGCGGCCAGTGCTCCAAGCGGCCCAAAAAAGCGGTAGGCTAGAAGCGCTGCATGCGGAGCGCATGCGGCTTTATCGCCAGGCCGCTGATTTCACAGTTACTGTGCCAATCGAGCAGCCTGCCAGCGAGATTGCTGCAGAAATCCTGCCCTCTATAATCAGGCTGTAAGCGGAAATATGCTCCGGCTTCAATGCCGCAATCTGCCGCACTGTTTCCTGCCATTGTGCCATGCTTTGCCCCGGCAATGCAAACATCAAATCTACATTCACATTCTCAAAGCCTGCCTGCCGCACCGCATGATAATTTTCCAGAAATTCCTCTATCGTGTGGATTCTGCCCAGCCTGTGCAGAATGGAATTTTGCCATGCCTGCACGCCCATGCTCAGGCGGTTAAAGCCCATTTTCTTCAACGCCGCCGCCATTTCATAGCTCAGCGTTCCCGGGTTCGCCTCTGTCGTCAGCTCTGCATCTGCCGTAACCCGAAAGCTTTCCCTAATCGCCTGCATCAGCTGTGCCAGCATAGGAATTTCCAGTGCTGTTGGCGTTCCGCCGCCAAAAAATACCGAAACAACCTCGCGATTTTCATACCGCTTGCCCTGCGCTCGGATTTCTGCCGTCAGCGCATCTACATACATCTGCATCTGTCCTTCCCTTCCTGCCCACGAGGGAAAATCACAGTAAAGGCACTTTTGTCTGCAAAAAGGGATATGAATATATAAACCGATGGATTCCATGCGTTTTCTCCTCCTCTCATTCTTCAAATGATATCATGCGCGCCGCGCTTTTTCAATCAAAGAACACTTCTCTGTATACAGACGTTGCATTTTCTTCCTTCTTCTGCTATACTGTTTAAGATAACCTTTGGAGATGTACCCAAGTGGCTGAAGGGACTGGTCTCGAAAACAACTGCTCCTTTTGGTACTCTCTTGCATGAAAACCATTGATTTTACTGGGTTTTTAGGGTATGATTAACTTAATATTTTTTGCTGTTCTCTCCCTCAGTTCTCTCCTTTTTCCGAGGTTCTGATGTTGAGATAAATGTGGAGACGTATCGAAGTGGTCATAACGAGAACGACTCGAAATCGTTTGATCCGCCAGGGTCCGTGGGTTCGAATCCCACCGTCTCCGTAGGAATAAGCCAGTAGTTGATTTTCGACTGCTGGCTTTTTTATTTAGAATCCATCCCCAAACCATTCAGCATTGCATCAGCCGAAATCAGTTTGGAACTGCAATCCAGATGTGCATAAATATTGGCTGTGGTTGAAAAATCGCTGTGACCAAGCCACTCTTGAATCTGTTTCATAGGAACACCGTTTTTCAAAAGCAACGACGCACAGCTATGCCTGAGATCATGAAAACGGATATGCCTAAACCCGTTTGCTTGCAGCAGTTTCGAAAAACTCCTTGTCACATAACTGGGTTTGATTAAATCACCAATTTCATTTACGCAGACATATCCCAGATATTCTTTGATATAACTTCGTCCGCATAAACGACGATTTTCCGCCTGCTCCTCTTTTAATGCAAGAAGTCTTTCCTTCACAAAAGGGACAAGCGGTAATGTTCTCCTGCTGGATTTTGTTTTCGTGGTATCAGACGCAACGATAACTTTTTTACCATCTACATTGCATTGCGTAACCGTATGCCGTATCACAATGGTATTCTCTTCAAAATCAATCGCATCCCATTTCAGACCAACCGCCTCACTGCGGCGTAATCCATAAAAAGCACCAAAAAGAATCGGCAACTCCAACTTTGTTCCTTTCGCTGCTTCAAAAAGTGCATTGATTTCATCCGCATCATAAAAACTGCCTACATACTGTTTCCTTTTTGGGCGCTCCACCTTATCTGCCGGATTTACCTCAATCAAATCAATCTTCACAGCATATTTCAGTGCTTTATGAATATTGGCATGATAATGAATGACCGTTGAGGCACTGACCCGTTGCAGCTCATGAAGGTAAAACGCTTGAATGTCTTTTGCCGTTAAACCTTGAAGTGTAATTTTTCTTTCTCGGAAGTAAGGTATTATATTTTTATTAACGATTTCCGAATAAGAAGAATATGTCGGAACCGCAACCGATCCCTTGATTATATTCAGCCAACTTTCCATATAATCCGAAAATAACATATTCGCCTCTATCCGCTTTGGTTCATCCGGAACAAAATCACGTTTTATATCTGCCAGAATTTTTTCAGCACGCCTTTTATTTCCTTTTACGGGCAATCCTGTAGATACCCATTTTGATTTCCTTTTTCCGGTATAATCCTTATAATTCAATACAGCGTAATAGTAACCTTTCTTTTCAGTAAGATGTCCTGCTACCATAGTAAATACTCCTTTCCATAAAGCAGAAACACCTACCTGTACCTGAATTATATTATAACAGAACTTCACTGCTTCTCAAAAAAATCCAAGCTGTATTCTTCATTAAATAGATGTTTCTTCTCCGCCGATACATAAATATGTAAAAAGATGTGCCTTCGGAATACGATATGCCCTGCCTACCTTTAAACAGCAAATTTTCTTTTCCCGCAAAAGTCGATAGCCCGTTTTCGTACTAATCCCGAGCACCTCGCACATCTGCTCAACCGTCATGATGTCCGGATACTCTTTCAGCATGAGCTTATAGGCATCTTTTTGAGAAATATTCGATTTTCCCATGTATCTCACCTTCCTTTTACCGTTACCTCAATCTTCACTAAACATAAGAAAGGGGAAATCCTCCATTGATAAGGACTTTCCCTTTCCTATATTTTTATAAAGCAATAACCCTGTGTCTCCGCTTTCTGCAATTACATACATCGTTTTGTTTTTTTGCTGATTGAAATGAAATCTCCAATAAATATAAATCTCTTGCAGACGGCAAAATGCCCATAGGAATCCCACCTGTCCCCTCTTGGCGACCTGCTCCCATTGCCTGCGACGGTTGTTATCACGCTCGGACTGTGGCTGAACAGAAGTTTCTTTCAATGTTGCCTGCAAGTTGCGTATTCGGTTTTCAAATGTCCCTGCGAATTTACCTCGCATATAATATCCCGACAGAAATTTAAAAAAATCGAATTTTTTTGAAAATATTAAAAAATTTTTTAATCGCATAAGAAAAAGCCACTCCTGACGAAATGGCTTTTTCTCTATCGAATTACTATCTTAGCAAGTTACCGGCAAGTTAATATTATTTATTTCGTAATAGCTCATTCTCTATAAAATGTTGAAAATAAGCAGTTTTTTTAATTATCACATAATAACAATATCTATTTTTGCAAGTTACCAGCAAGTTAAATTTATGCTCAAATAGGAATATACTTCATATACCTTGGTGCTGTATTTGGATCTAAAGATTTTATATAATTTAATTCAACAGCTTCCTTTAAGAACTTTTATCTTTTTCTTCATTGTCATTTTTTCCATCGGTGTCAATGGTCTCTCCAATCATTTTGTCCGCACCAAATAGATCCGCAAATCGTTGGTTTTGTTCAGCTAATCTTCTTACTGTATCCATTGTCGGAGTATTAACTATATTATTTATTTGTGATAAATAACTAAAATCTGGTAGATTTATATGTGCATTAAGTAATGCATTTTGCTTTGCAGTTGCTATTGCCATTTGATTACCTACACTTCCTAACCGGCTTGCAACATCCAAATATGATGTATCTGGAAAGTGAGAATTTACATTAGTAGCAACTTTCATCCGTTCCGCAATATTCCCCATAATCTGAGATTGTTTTCTAATTTGCTCCATTTGGACACTCATTGCATTACTAAGTTCTAAAGAAGGGATTATACTTGATACATCAATTTTAGGAACTGCAGATTTAATAACTAATTCTCCTAATGTAGATAGTGCTGGCTTCATCTTTTCAATCCATCTTGGAACAGACTCTCCCAATACTTTAACAAGCATATTCCCAAAAGCTGATACTACATCTTCTAATCTGGTTTCAGTATAAATATCTTCCTCAAGAACATTTATCGCTTCCACCAATAATTTATTGACACCTTTTAATGATTTCCTTACTTTTTCGTACTCATCACGAGTCATCCTCTTATTATGCATCACTGTATTCCTATGTAGTTGTAATTCATCAATCTTTTCTTTGAAGTTCTTAAATTGTTTATACTCTGAAAAAAAACGGTTCCACAAAGATTCGCTTCTGCATTGATTAACAATATTTATCATTTCTTCTCTTGTCAGTTTTTCAATATTTGTTTCCGAAAATTCTTGTTCTATCACTTCAGAAATATTCCTTCTACAAAATGATGTAAACAGATACTCTTTAAGTTGTTCATAAGTCAACTCATTCAAAGCGCTCTCAACCATTTTGGTTTTATTTCCCTTCCCCTTTAGTGAATCCTGCAAGCTTTGGCTAAAGGAATTATCATACCAATCAACGCCAAATATTTTGATTATAGTAATATAAACCAATTCTCGTATTCTTCTTTCAAATATACCAAATAGCGGCATCAACTTACAACAATATAGCTGAGATACCTCATCATATGATATGACTATATTCCAGGTTTTCCTGTGTTCCCCTTGAATAAGTCTATTAGTTGCAAAATCAAGATATTTTGCTGCTTTAACGGATGTCCCATCACAGCTCAATTTAAGAAAGACCATATTCTTTTCTTTTGAGGAAATCTTATATTGAATTTCCACATTATCATCTATATTAATTAAAAATGAAGAATCATTCACATCATTAAATAGTTTTTCAAAAAGTTGTCTTATCTGACGCTTCATTCCCAAATTAATATCACTGTTTTTCTTGGGAAGAATTATCAAATTCACTTCCATGAATAAATCACATCCTCTCTAATTAACATTAATTATATCTTCAAATATGACTTTTTTCTACAGAAAAACTCCATAGCCTAAACCAGAGTATTGTCCAACTTTCATATTAAATCACCTTAAACATCTTCTGAAACATCGGATTCTCTTTCTTCTGTTCAATATTCTCCTGTATATTTCTGAACTCTTTCGTTTCTTTTCTAACTTTATTACCACTTATTTCATTACATACAAAGATAAGCATAACATTTAGTCATACTTATCTAAAAATTTCCTTTATTAAAGATATTAAAGAATTTACTACCAGTTATTTATACAACTCTTTTATTACATCACACCGCCTCAAAATCCAAAATCTTCTCCAACAGCTTTGTCTCCAATCTGTTCTTCAGCTCATAATGAACAAAGAATTGTGTCATACCAAACTCATCTGTATACGGACGCAAGCTCAATTTCCTTATGTAGCTTTCATAATGGGCAAAAACCAAATTGATTGCATCCACATCTCCTTCGGAGGCTCTTTTTACAATTTCATATTCAATCAGCTTCTCCTGTTTTGTTTTTCTCATTCTTCATACTCCTCCATAAATTTTCTCATTTTTTTCAAATTATTGTTTTTGTGGTAGTTGACCGTACTCTGCCCCAAATGTAGCATTTTTCCGATTTCTTTATCCGTCATTCCTAAGAAGAATGACATCAAAACGATATTCCTTCCTTTTTCGGTCAGTGACAAAACAGCTTCGGCTATAAGCATATTTTTAATGGTAATATCAAAACCCATAACCTTAATTGAGAAAATATCCTTTATTTCTTCCTGCCCCGCCTTCTTATGCTCTAAATCATAGCCATGGATAAGCATAAGCTCAGAAAATAAAATCTCTTTTGCCATTTTTCTTAAAATCATTTTTTTGTAATCTTTCATTTCGCACACAAGAACCAGTTTGCAAAAACTGTCAAACTGATGCTCGATACGTCCTTTATCAGAAGGAGATAATTCCATAGGACTCACCTCCTTCCGTTATTTAGCTTTGAAATTTCTCCCACTAAATATCCCGAAAAAATGAAATCAAGTATCGAATTTTGCGAAAAAAATTCCATAAATTTTTGGATAGAAAAATTCCTGTTCGGCTCTTAATATCACATAAAGAGGATTTATTATTGTAATTTCATCATAAAACATGACTGCGATAGGCATAAAAAAGGCGTTCACCGTTTCCGATGAACGCCCAACCTACTGGTTATTCGTTTTATTTCTATTTATTTTTCTGTTTTCACAGGGGTTACTGCTTTCGTAATGGTTACTGTTTTCGTTTCAGCATTCCAAGCGGTTGTTGCGCCAAGCTCATCTGCCACGAAGCGAACAGGAACGAAGGTACGGCTATCGATGATAACGGGAGCAACGCCGTATTTTTCAATCGTCTTGCCGATTGTCATCTTAATTTCCTTACCGTCAATCACGAGAGTAACTTCTTTTGTTTCTGCGTTCCAAGCAACCGTGCCGCCCAGAGATTCTGTTACAAATCGAATCGGAACCAGAGTTCTGTCGTTCATGATAACAGGTGCAGCGTCCTTTTCGTAAGCCTTACCGTTTACGAACATCGTCTTGCTGCCAATCTGCATTACTACGACTGTCTTCATTTCCTCAGCGGGCTTGCCGGGTTTGGATGCAGTCTGCTTAAATGCAGCCTTTACTTCCACCTTAGATGCAGGCATGGTAAAGGTATATTTGCCATCGCCCTTATCGGTCAGCTTGATTTCCTTGCCTGCCTTATCGGTTGCCTTGATTGTATCAAGCGCATAGCCATCGTTTGCCATTGCTGTAATGGTTACAACGCTGCCCTTTGCCGCGCTCGTCTTATCGGGTGTAACCTTGCCGTTATCTGCGGGAGAAACGGCTACGGCATATTTTGTTACGCCGCCACCACCGCCGCCGCCTGTGGAGCCGCGCCCGACGCATTCATGGATGTGCCGGAGGGCAGCTACTATGAGAAAGCGGTTGACTGGGCGAATCACCGCCGGCACAGGTGATAATTCCTTCATGCCGGACGGCATTTGTACCCGTGCGCAGATTGTAACCTTCCTGTACCGCGCTCGCAGCATGTAATGAATGGATGCTTTTATACCCGCTAAAATGCTAACGGATAGAGCATCAATATGAAAATGCCGAACCGTCCGAACCGAGGTTATCGCCCCGATTTGGGCGGTTTGCTGTTGGTAATAACCAAAAAGGGAAACTCCTTCTGTTAAGGAATTTCCCTTTTCTCTCTTATAAGCACTCACCGTTTCACATGCCGACGGATGGCATCCAGCAGCTCCTGCTCCTGTATGGGCTTAGAAAGGTGCTCCACCATACCAGCCTCTCTGCTCTGTCTCACATCGTCATAAAATGCGTTTGCCGTCATAGCAAAAATGGGAATCTCCGCCGCATCCACGCGATTCGTTGCATGGATTTCCTTTGCTGCCGTCAGCCCATCCATCACAGGCATCATGACATCCATCAGGATTACATCAAAAGTGCCAGCCGCCTTCGTACGAAATACATCCACGGCCTCCTGTCCGTTATATGCCGTTGTTACAGTGATTCCTGCCTTTTTCAACAGGAACTCCGCAATCTCCATATTTAACTCGTTATCCTCCACCAGCAGCACATGCACGCCCTCCAGAGAAGCAGCATCGGCAGGCTTTGCGTCCTCTTGTGGCTCCGTATAATCAACATCTATTCGGAATGGAATCGTCACAGAAATTGTTGTGCCGACATTCTGCTCACTTTTCAGAGAAATCGTTCCCTCCATCAGCTCTACCATCTGCTTCGTGATGGCAAGTCCAAGCCCCGTACCGGTAAAGGTTGTCCGTGCGTCCGTATTTTCCTGCGAAAACGGTTCAAAGGCATGCACGAGAAATTCCCTGCTCATGCCGCGCCCCGTATCCGTACAGGTGAATTTTATCACCGCGCGCCCATCGGAATACGAAACATCCTCAGAAGCAAACGTGACTGCTCCGCCTGCGCGGTTATATTTCACCGCATTGCCGCCGATATTCTGCAAAACCTGTTTCAGATAAAGCGGACTGCCAATCAAATGACGATATTTATGCTTCCCCATCTGCATCTGAAAATGGATGGCATATTCCTGCCCCTGCATCTCAATGATACTCGCTGTTTCTGTCAAAAGCTCAATCAAATCAAACGGCTTATTTTCCGGTTTCATTTCACCGGATTCCAGCTTATTCATATTCAGCACATTATTAACCAGCTCCATCAGAAAGCCGGATGCCTGCATTACCTTATGACGGCACTCCGCCTGCTTTTCCATGTCATCCGCATAATACTCGGCAATCGCAGTCACGCCCCGAATCCCATTCAGCGGCGTGCGAATATCATGGCTCATGCGGCGCAGAAAATCCGTCTTTGCTATGTTGGAGGTACGCAGCTCGCGCCCCTGCCGCTCCAGATAATTGATGTAGCTTCTTGTCACTCGCGTGAGCAGCAGGAGTGCTGCAATCAGAATGAGCGCAAATTCTGCCATAGAAAGCGGTAAGGTTTTATTCGCGGCACGAATTTTATAGGAAACGAGAATATCATATTCCCCCATTTTTTCATAGACAACATAACGGCTGCTGCTTTGGAACGAAACCGTTTTCTGATAGCGTTTTCCTTCCTCCAAAGAATCCTGTATTCTGTCTTCAGGGAAAATCTCATACCCCAGTATATCATCATTCGTTGCGGCAAGCACCGTTCCTGTTGCATTCTCCACAACATAAATCGACATCCCTTCAACCAACGGCAACCGCCCCACAATCTTGCTGATATCGCTGCTCTGCATCCATTCCAGCAATCTGTCCGGCGTTACGCCAATCTGCACCAGTGCATTGTCATTTTCTGCCCAGACCATCGCATACATCATAGGCTTGCCCTCTGCCGTATTCGGCGTTACATCCTGGCAAAGGGAAAGCGTGTGGTCAGAAAGCATAGGCTTGAAAAAACCGATCTGTTCCCCTGAATCCATTGTAAAGCCATAATATTTAGGGACAGATCCGTTAATGATTTTACCTTTTTCATCAAACACATGCACCTCGTCCACCCCTAACAGCTTCGCCAGCGCAACAAAATCATCTGCTTCCTTGTAATCCTCCCAGCCATGCGCAATATAATCCGCCGCGATATTCGCCCGAATAGTATATTCCTCCTTCAGCGTATCCTCTAGCTGCTGAAAGCTCCTTTCATTTTCCGTAATCAGCTCCTTCATCTGATCCAGCATCAGTCCGCAGGACTTCTGTGCATTTTGCCTGTTGTTCGCAAACTGCAAAAGTACGATCCCTGCTTTTGCACAGGGGTCAGAACAGGCTCCGGCGGCACCGGCAGAG
>OGYA01002618.1_pt1 | contig 9792 bp, 8 predicted proteins | sample 1576401 | NCBI WGS metagenome assembly OGYA01 (sample SAMEA3541485, study PRJEB24748) | human gut metagenome | biome: human gut; feature: human-associated habitat; material: faeces | place: China | collected 2012 | reverse complement strand
GTAGAGGTAGAGAAATGGGCGGACACATTGGTCGCCCCTACGGAAGATAACGTTTCTCTGGCGAGTCTCAGTTCTATGACAGGCAGACGCTAAGAGGAAGCGGGGAGATTCACAAGAGGGGTGGAAACCTTAGGTGTCCATCCCTCTTGTACCCCTCGCCGTGGGTACGGCGCCCCTGCCGGGCAGGCAAGTTAGGTTCGCTTCTCAAGCAGCAACCTCCCGTTCAACAAAAATTGAAAACCCATGATTTTGTTCACACAACGAACAAACACCGGCGGTATACTTGCGGTATTATAAGAATGTAAGGTGGAATTATATTGTCTACTATTTTAATCGCAGACGATGAGGCGCGTATCCGTCGTCTGGTCAGCGACTTTCTCAAGCGGGACGGTCATACCATCGTCGAGGCCGCCGATGGCAAGGAAGCGCTGAATATTCTGGAGAACCGCCGTCCGGGACTGGATATGGCCATTCTGGACGTGATGATGCCGGGGATGGACGGCTTTGAAGTCCTGCGGGAGCTGCGCGAGCAGGAGCACGGCGAAACCCACCTGCCGGTTATGCTGCTCACCGCCCGTGCCGAGGACGCAGATCAGGTGCGCGGCCTGGAAGGCGGTGCGGACGATTACGTCACCAAGCCGTTCTCGCCGATCGTGCTGGCGGCCCGCGTGCGCACGCTGCTCAAACGAGAAGGCCGTGCCGGTGCACCGCTCGAACAGCTTGGCAAGCTGTCGGTCAATGAGCTGCGCCGTGAGGTCATGGTGGAGAACAAGCCGATCGACCTGACCCCCAAGGAGTACGAGCTGCTTATCTACTTCAAGAACAATCGTGCGATTGCGCTGTCGCGCGAGAGTATCCTCAATGCAGTCTGGGGTTACGATTACTTCGGCGACCTGCGTACCGTGGATACGCACGTTAAAAAGCTGCGCGCCAAGCTCGGTGAGTGCGGCACCATGATCGAAACCGTGCGCGGCTACGGTTACCGCTTCGAGGTATGAAGCTGAAGCATCGGTCAATCCGGTTTACGTTTTTTGCTGCGATCAGCATTATCGCGTTGGTGTTTATCGGTATTCTTGTGCTGCTCAACGTGTTTTTCTATCAGGATTACTATATGATGACACGCCGGAGCGAGCTGCGTGATGCCTACGGCAGCATCTGTACCAGCTACGCGAGTGATTCCTCGGATGTTGCCGCGCTGCTGGACAGCTATGAGAGCCGCAGTGCCATTCGTCTGGCAGTGGTGACCGATAACGGCGATGTGATTACCTCGTCTGCCATGCAGGAGGGTGACGTAGGGTTTGATTTTGGGCACATGGAGCAGAAGTTCCGCAGCTTTGCGGTGCTGGCATCCGTGGTCCAAAATCGTGACTGGGTAGATTTGGGTAAAAACGAATACCGCTTTATGACGATCAGTCTGCGCGATAATGACCAGTATTTATGTCTGATCGGCGTGCTGAATGCGGAACACGGTGAATATCTGATCGCATATATGCCCTATGCGTATATTGAACAGAATTCTTCGCTGAATCTGGTGTTTCTGCTGATTGCTGGCGGCTGTGCGCTGCTGATTTGTCTGGGGTGTGGCTATGTTATCTCGCGTCAGTTTACGCGCCCGCTTATTCAAATGGCGGGACTGGCCGACCGAATGAGTGAGCTGGATTTCTCCATGCAGTACACCGGCAAGGAGGACGGTGATGAGATTGACCAGCTGGGACAGTCGCTCAACCGCCTGTCTGCGTATTTGGAGCAGGCAATCGGTGAGCTGAAGGAGTCCAACGATCAGCTGGCGCAGGAGATCGAGGAGAAGGAGCGTATCGACAATATGCGGCAGGAGTTTATCGTCAACGTGTCGCATGAGCTGAAAACGCCGATCGCGCTCATTCAGGGCTATGCCGAGGGCCTGACGGCTGGCGTGGCCGATGACCCCGAGGACCGCAAGTTCTACTGCGACACCATTGCCGATGAGGCTGACCACATGAACAAGCTGGTCATGCAGCTGCTCAGTCTTTCGCGGCTGGAGCTGGGTGCAGAGCAGACGTTCGACGAGGATATTGATCTGCATGCACTTTGTGCGGAAGCGGTGCGAAAAACCGCTGTTTTGTGTGAAAATCGAGGTTTGACCGTGGAATATGAGAACGCGCATATTACGGTCCGCACAGACGGCGATCTGCTCGATCAGGTGCTGATGAATTACCTGTCCAACGCTATCCGCTACACGCCTGAGGGAAAGCGCATTGAGATTTCGGCCGCAAAAACCGGCAACAGCGTGCGCCTGTCCGTGTTCAATGAAGGCGATGGTCTGCCGGAGGAGGAGCTGCCGAAGATCTGGGAGAAATTCTACCGCACTGACCGCGCCCGCACCCGAGAGGCCGGCGGTACCGGCATCGGTCTGTCGCTTGTCCGCGCCATCGCGGATACCCTGCACGGCGCCTGCGGCGCGGAGAACGTCGAAGGCGGTATCTGCTTCTGGTTTGAACTGCCGGATCTGCTGCCCGCAGAGGGCAGCGAGATAAAAGACTGAATTTGTCGAATAGAAAATTGAAAATTATGCTTGACAACTGCTCGATCCTATGGTATAGTATATAAGCACTCTGAGAGAGAGTTGCGATAAAATCTATATCGCGGGGTAGAGCAGTTGGTAGCTCGTCGGGCTCATAACCCGGAGGCCGCAGGTTCAAGTCCTGTCCCCGCAACCATGTTTAACCGCTGATTTCGTGAGAAATCAGCGGTTTTTTTGTATTTTTTAGATCACTTAGAAAACCTCCGGGAAAGCGGTTAGAAGGCCAGAACTTAGAATAAATCATTAGCTGTCCCAAATTGCATCGTCTATCAGGTGTGATTTGGGACAGGCAAGCCGAATAGTCAATAGAAAAACATATGCTTTGGAGAATATGTAGTTATTAGAATAGTGACTGTATAAAGCAATCGTAAAAGTGAATTTATGGGGGATAGAATTGCAGTGAAGTGAGAGGACAAAACTGGTGAAGATTTGGTTGTGGACGATAGCAGATGCAACTTATGGTTGGAAGGTCACTCATCAAGAATGTAAGATGTGATAGGGAAAATATGGAATTGATGGAATAAATGGTGATTATATTCTGCATAGGTCTGAAAGTCTTTGTGCACAACAGAGCTTTCCCATGCGGGCCAGTCACCTTATTTTTATCCGAAGTGACTGTTGGCGTTATACAAATGCGAGGGAATTGGTGTTTATGTGGATGTCGCACTCGGTCATGCCAGTACATAGTATCGCTATAGGTAAAGTGCAGTAACAAGATAGTAACTTTTGTACTTCTGGACATGCTGGTCATGGACAAAGCGTTTTTTCGCAAAATCTAGATTGATACCCGGATGTCGCTAGATTGGAAGGTGCGCTATTAGGAATCCTGTCCACCGCTATACCATCTGTTGACGATAACGCATAGGTTTTCTGCAGTCCACAATGTCCACAGTGTTGTATTTCCGCCAGAGATTTTTTGGGGGGGAGGGGGTACCTTTACAGGCAAGCGGGACTCTGCGTCCGGCGATTATGACCTACGCTGTCCGTTGAATAAAGCGTGGATATCTGTTTAGACGGACAAAAGAGGATAGAATAGATTCGGGAAATTTTTAAAAAATTTTATGTGTTTTTAGTATATATGAATATAGAAACATGCTTGACAAATAGAATCTTAAAGTATTATGATGATATCATAGAAGAAGTATAGATAGGTCTTTTTGCTTGCAAAAAGACCTTTTTTATATCCTAAAAAAGGCAGGTATTTTAATACCTGCCTTTTTGAAAATCGTTAAGGAAGTGCTGTATATGGGCAGAAAAAATGTTATTATACCGACAGACATTATAGTGGGAAATTTTTTTCGTATCAAAGAAGAGCAAAAGACAAAAGAAGGAAGGCAAAGATATTCCATTAGTTTGATGAGTCCAGAAAAGAAAATGCTGCATCAGAAAGGCGTGAAAGTGAGAATCCGAGCAGCAGGAAAAGAGGATCCTAAGGTGTATGAAGCGGCCGAAAAGCTTATTAGGAAAAACAGTAAGATAGTGGTCGAATGGATCAAAGAGGGAAGCCTTCCTCAAGCACCGTCAATGCTGCTACTTCATATTATAGCAGAAGAAAGCGTCCAAAAGGCATATGGTATAGGGGAAGAAAGAAAGCCATTTTTAATAGAAGCACTTCAGAATTTACCGCCGCTTAAGGAACTTGAAGGTACAGCTGATGCTGATACTTTACGTGTAGTGGATGCAGTAGCACACACAAAAGAGGATAAAATTGGACTAAAAAGGGCATTGAACATCATATATGATGGCGCCGTTAAATGTGGAATTTGGAAAGAAAATATTTCTAGCAAAGTGCTTGTAACTGCTAGGAGCACAACAGAGAAGGCAGATAAAAATTTAAAAACCAGAATTTTTACATTAGAAGAATTAAGAAAGTTAACTCAGAGTTGTATTGAACACATGGATAAAGAAGCTTTATATGCGGCACTGCTATTACAGTTGACAACCGGCGTGAAAGTGGGTGAGCTTTGTGGGCTAAATCTCTCTAGTGTATGGAAATATGAAGAACTGCGAGTATTAAAAATTGACGGAAAAATGACACAAAAAAGAGGTGAAGAAGCGGAGTGGAGATTGTATGATAGAGAGTATGGAAAACTACGATTTATACCTTGCACATATTTGGCACAAACAGCGGTGCGTACACTCTTCAAGGCTCGACTGGAGACGGGAGCGGGTATACACGCTCCATTGATTGTTGAAGGAAAGAGCGGACGATTAACGCCTGAGAGATACAAAAAGTTTGTAGATAAGGTACTTGAAAGTGTTATACCAGAATATTCAAAGACATCAAGAACAGACTTGATTCGTGCTAGTTTTGAAGGATATTGTCGAAATATATGTGGTATGGATATAGGTCAGGTACAGAAGATACTTGGATTGCAAGCACAACAGACATATGAACAGTGGTATGTAGATTATGGCTCACGACTGGCGTTGCTGCGCATAGAAGCACAATTGGAGAGATGCCATAAACTATTAGTTAGCGATGGGGAAAATTTAACAGATCGAGTTTACTTGCGGTGGCGAAAAAAGAGGGGGGAACAAATGATAATAAAGGATAAATATGGAGTTAAAATTGATATACTATGATACCTAAGAGCCCAATGAGGCTCTTTTTTTATACGTTTATACGAGTAGTAGGAGGAATAAACATGAGTTTGTTTTCAAGTCCACAAGCGGCATCAGGAAGAAGAAAAGAGTTGCGCTCGAAAGCATGTTTTGGTAGTTGGAAGAAAAAGTCATTCTATCAAAAAATGACGCCCAAAGGTATGCTGACTGCTTCAGGCGTATATATGGATATTGTTTTAGAAATGCAAAATCAACAGCGTTGGGCAGACAGTACTTGTCGATTATACGATAATCTTTTTTGGAAATATGTTGCTAAAATTTTTGAAAGTATTGATTTTACAACGTTGACAGAGAAAGAAGCAGAGAACATCTGGCTTGAGAAAATAAATGTTTTTGCCGGTAATGAGGAAGCAGATCAGCGGTCCAGGAGACTTTTTGAAGTACTCGTTGAATGTGCCCATGTCAAAGGCCTTACTACGCTGACTTTTAAAAATTTTTATAAAGATGGTCCTTTTGAACTTCCAGATGATATTCAGTTATTAACGCCAGCGCAAAGGGTCATTGTGCGGAGAGCGGCAGAGAAATTTAAGCAGAGACTAAAATCGCTCACGATAGAAAGTGCTATCAAGATCTATAGGGAACTTTTGAAGCAGGCGCCTGAAAAGGGAGAATGCATTGCCCTTTTAATGATGCTTCTGTTAGCATTGCGTACGGCGGAAGCAGGTGGGCTTTCTTTCGGTGATATTCGTAAGATGGAGAAAGACGAGTACTCTATTGAGAGACGATTCGTTTTGGATGGTGACACAAGAAGAATTATCGAAGGAAGCAAAACGGATAACGGATATCGACTGCTACCATTAGTTAAAGAACTGTATAATCTGTTAGAAGAACGCAGGCGTCAAGCAGAAAAGTATCTTAAAGCGATGGGTATAAAAAAGATATTGATACTTTGCCACTTGCGTGTCATGGCAAGGATTTTTTGACTCGATGCACTAAAAAAGAAATCAATAACGTTTTTAAAGATGTATGCAAGAAAGTAGGTGTTTTGAAGGATTTCTATCTTAAAGATGAAGAAAAACAAGAGATTTTCTTTGAAATTAAAGCTATGATGCTGATTGACCAAGAGGCGTGTCAGGAGTATGATGGCACAGTGGTTGCATATCTTTTGCGTCACCAGGCGGCAACGGAACTGGCGTTGACATCTGCTTCTCGTGAGGCGATTTCGGTGCTAATGGGACATAAAATTGAAAATCCAAATGTAAAAAGCTTTGATTTTTCGAATATTGAGGGTCAGCGCGAATTACGCGATATTTTAATGCGTAGACCGCTTTATCGCTATATATGCAATAAAATGGATGTTAAAGAAATTCCTGCACAAGCAGGTACACATATGGCCTATGGCGGATCGATAAAGGTAATATCAGAGGAAGATGGAGAAGTTGATATATATATAGAAACATATGAGACCAATGATGAATTAGAAATTCAAATCAGTACAGGAGAAGATTTGCTTGCGTGTCAGGTGAGTCAAGCGGCGTTGCGACCATATCAAAATAAGATGCCACTTAGCATGGAAAATATATCTATTCAAATTGCGGCACTGGCTAATGAGCGTGTCAAAGAGGGAAAATATGCTGAAAAGCCTCAAGCAATTATCATGTGCGATGACCCTTTAGCCGAATTAGCGACCATAGATAATTTATATACAAGTAGAAGACCACGAATTATAGACATAAATGGTAATATCGTTTCGATTACTGAGAAAGATAGGAAAAACATTGATAAAAAAACAACCGGACAGGCTACAGTATCAAATCATCCACACATATAGAAGTAATGAAAATGAGCGGTTCATTTGGTTAATTTGATAACGAAACCCGGAGTGCAGACATGAGGAAATGTTCGTACTCCGGGTTTACTTATGTGGGGGATTCATCGCTGAATTTGGGCTAACAGGGATTTTTAGGGATAAATATTATGGGCTTTGCATACAAGCTGGCGCCGTCCGTGCGGCGGCGTGCAGCGCGAAAGCCGACGGCACGGAACGGTGCGTTGGGCGCGGCGTCAGCCGCGCCCAACGTCGGAACCCCCTTTCTCTAACAGGGGGGTACAAATCGGACAAGATAGGCGAACTACGCAAAACTTTGAACAAAATCAATCAGAAACGGAGGTAAAATTGCAAAACAGGACTTGGATAACGGACTTTCGGGTAAAACGGATGCAGATCGGCATATCCGAACAGGAGATGGCAGTTGAAGCCGGACTGACAACGGAGTATTACCGCCGATTGGAGCGGGAGAATCTGTCCGTACCGCAAAAGGTACGCAAGCGGATGAAAGATGCGCTCATTCGGCTGCACCCTGAGCCGCTGACACTGCTGTTCGATTATGTGCGTATCCGCTTTCCAACAATGGATGTAAAGCACGTCATTGAAGATGTTCTTCGACTAAAAATGAAATATCTGGTGCAGGAGCCGCGTGGAATGTACGGCTACACGAGCACTTATCGGATTGGTGACGTGATGGTGCTGACCTCACCGCTGGAAGAAATGGGCGTGCTGCTCGAACTGCGCGGCAAAGGCTGTCGGCAGTTTGAAGCGTATCTGGACGGACAAAAACGGACTTGGTACGAATTTTTCCGTAAGTGCATGAAAGAAAGGGCGGTGTTCAAACGGGTAGACCTCGCAGTAAATGATCTGGTGGGTATGCTGGACATTCCGCTTCTCATCAGCAAATGCCGCAAGGAGGAATGCGTTTCGGTGTTCCGCAGTTTTCGGGCGTTTCGCTCGGGCGGGCTGGTAAGTCGGCAGGAGCAGGACAGCGCCCACATGGGCGCAACGCTGTACATCGGCTCGATGCAGTCTGACTTATACTTTTGCCTTTATGAGAAAGCCTATGAGCAGCTGGTGAAAAACGGTACGCCGCTGGAACAGGCGGACATTCAGAACCGCTTTGAAATCCGGCTGAAAAATGAGCGGGCGGACAACGCCGTGTATGATCTTGTGTCGAACGAGAATCCGGAACAAACGGCGTTCGGCATTATCAACCGCTATGTGCGCTTTGTGGATAAGGAAAGCGGCAAACCGCGTGAGGAATGGTCGCTGAACCCCAAGTGGGAAACCTTTATCGGCAAGCACCGGAACACGCTTAAACTGACGACTGCGCCTGAGCCATACACGCTGGAACGGACGCTGAACTGGTTTTCGCATCAGGTGGCGCCGACGGCGAAAATGCTCCTGCTGATTGACGAAAAGTGCGGGACGTCCCATGTAAAGGATATTCTGGACAACACGGAACTGCGGGACAAGCACCGAAAAATCATTCAGCAGAAGATGCGAACTGTTAATGAAATGATTCAGATGGAGGATAACTAATGAATTTTGGCGTAAATCTGTATAACTGGCTGTTGTCGAACGCCCAGCCGCTGGTGTTGGTTGCTATCGTGGTGATTGGCCTGTATCTCGGCTTCAAGCGTGAGTTTACGAAGCTGATTGGTTTTCTCGTGGTGGCCATGCTGTCGGTTGGTCTGGTGTTCAACGCGGCAGGCGTGAAGGATGTTCTGCGGAGTCTGTTTAATCAGATTCTCGGTGCGTAAGGCTGGCTGAAAAGTCAGCCTTTTCTTATGGAATAAGGTGAAATTATGGAAGAAATGCGCGTTTATATTGCAAATCTCGGCAAGTATAACGAGGGTGAACTCGTAGGGGCGTGGTTTGAACCTCCTATTGATTTTGATGAAGTCAAAGAGCGTATCGGGCTGAACGACCAGTACGAGGAATATGCCATCCACGACTATGAACTGCCGTTCGAGATTGGGGAGTATACACCCATCGAGGAGATCAACCGCTTGTGTGAAATGGTGGAGGACCTGCCGGACTACATTCGGGATAACATGGGTTCGCTGCTCAGTTATTACAGCGGCGTGGAGGATTTCTGCGAACACGCGGACGATATTATCCTGTGGAGCGGCTGTGATACAACGGCTGATGTGGCGGAACAGATGTTAGATGATGGTTTGATTTCAGATGAAACGCTGCGACGGTATTTTGACAGTGTGCAGTACGGGCGCGACCTCTCGATGGAGGGCGATTTTGTGGAAACCAAAGACGGCGTATTTGAACTGGTGAGGTGAAAATGATGTTAGAGATGCGAGTTTACATCGAAAAGCGGCATAAGAGCCGCGAAATTGAGCAGCCCGGTGTGTGGTTCACGCCGCCCATCGACTATGACGAGCTGGAAGAACGTATTGGCGTGACCGATCAGGAGCCGGATTATGTTATCCGTGACTATGAGCTGCCGTTCGAGATTGACGAAGATATGATGATCGAAGAACTGAACTGCCTGTGTCAGATGGTAGATGAATTGCCGGAAAGTGTGCAGAAAAATATTGAAACGCTGCTCATGGAGTACGGAAATGTACGCAATCTGTATGAACATTTCGTAACGAACCAGAATCCTGTTCTCTAAAAGGAGGGCCGCTGCGAGAATGGTGAGGGGGTGAAGCACGGCTGTGTGTAACTGCCGACAGGGAGTTATACATCAACCGTGCAGGGGGAGAGGAAAGACGCCTGCGGCTGGAACTCGTTCCTCTCCCCCTATACCCATAGGCAATACAACACAATTAAAGCTGCGGCGCTTTACGGAAATTTTGTGTCCTGATGTCGTTCCGGC
>OGYA01002612.1_pt1 | contig 9811 bp, 8 predicted proteins | sample 1576401 | NCBI WGS metagenome assembly OGYA01 (sample SAMEA3541485, study PRJEB24748) | human gut metagenome | biome: human gut; feature: human-associated habitat; material: faeces | place: China | collected 2012 | reverse complement strand
CGCTTCAATTCTTGAAACACAATTTCTACCGCAAGCTGCGGGTTTACTTTGGGGGCCAGAGGACGAAATTCCAGCTTGCGCCGTGCCACAACCCTGTCAGCGCCCATACGATAAACATATTGCGTAGCTGGTGCCTGCGGTTGCCGCCCAGCGGGATATAGACATAATCCCGGAAGAAAGTGCTCAGGCTGATATGCCAGCGGCGCCAAAATTCCGTGATAGATTTAGAAATATAAGGATAATTAAAATTCTCAACATAAGTGAAGCCAAACATGTGACCAAGCCCAATCGCCATATCGGAGTATCCGGAAAAATCAAAATAGATCTGAAACGTATAAGCGAAGATACCCAGCCATGCGCCGAGCACAGAGGCTTTCGACAAATCCCCGCCGATCAGGCTCGTTGCAACCTGACCCGCAATATTGGCGAGCAGCACCTTCTTGCCGAGCCCCGTCACAAAGCGTGTAATGCCTTTGGAAAAGCCCGGCAAGGTCATTTCGCGGTTCTCCAGCTGTGCGGCAATATCCGTATAGCGCACGATCGGCCCGGCAATTAGCTGGGGAAAGAGCGCAACATAGAGCAACAGGTTTGCATAAGAGCGCTGCACCTGTGCCTTGCCGCGATAAACATCCACCACATAAGTGATCGCCTGGAAGGTATAAAACGAAATACCGATCGGCAGGTTAAAAATTTGGGTAGGCAGCTCCGCGCCAAAAATCTGATTGAGATTTTGATTAAAAAAGCCTAAATATTTGAACACTGCTAAAAACGAAAGCGTAATCACAACCGAACCGGCCAGCGCCCATTTTGCGAGCTTCTGCCCTCGGTATTGATCCACCAGCAAGCCGGCGCCATAGTCGATGAGTGTCGTCACGATCATCAGGATGATCCACTTCGGCTCCCCCCATGCATAAAAGAGCAGGGACATCACCAGCAGCAAATAGTTACGAGCCTTTATGCCATGCAAAATAAAATACAGCAGCAGACAGATCGGCAGGAACAGATACATAAAATTCAGGCTGGAAAAAACCAATACAATCCCCCATTTTTGATGTCAGGTGTGCCGGGTGCAACACCCCGGCAAGAACAAAAGATGCTATTTTTTTAGATGAATCGGGATGACGGAAAGTTGCAGCATTCGCCAAAAATTCACACGCAAACCTGCGCACGCAGCTTTTCCAGCGTTTTCTCGCCAATACCGGATACTTCCAGAAGCTGCTCCACCGATTGGAATGCGCCGTTTTCCGTCCGGTAAGCGATGATGGCGTCGGCCTTGACCTCGCCAATCCCGCTGAGGGTCATCAGCTCTTCCCGTGTGGCGGTATTCAAGTTGATTGGACCGGACCGCTGTTGCCCGGTGACTGCCGCCTTGGATGGTCCTGACCGCGTCTCCGGCTGTTGAGCAGCTTCTATCGTGGAAGCGGGCGGCTTTTGTTCCGTAGCGGGCGCAGCAGAGGCCTGCTCCGCCGCGGCAAATGTGCTGGATGCGGAAAAGGGTTCGATCACGGGATCAAGTGGCTGCGCGTCAAACGCATGGTATAGGATCAGTGCGGCCGCCAGCAAAAGCCCCGCTGCGATCACAGTACTTTCAGCACGGCTTAAGCGCTCCATAAACATCCTCCTCACACCCACATAAGCGCATCAAACGCTCGGCCGGCCTCTCAACAGAGCCTGCCTGCACACAACGCGCAACCCGCAAGTCAAGCCCATTCCAGCTTTCCGTCCAACGCCGCTGTGGATAAATATGCCTTATTTTCACAACGCAAAACCCGCTTTCTAGGCCTGAGATCTGGCATCTGAAATCTGATGTTAAGCATTAGTATACCTGTTTTCACCGCAAATTAACAGCTTTTTCTTGATTTTTAACCCAAGGTAAGCACTGATTTAATCAAAGCACACGCCTTGCCGGCAATTCGCGCACCCTATTTAATCAGCGCTTACCAAGATATTTGAGTTGGGGAAGAGGTATGCCCCTTCCAGCACTGAGCAAAAATCAATTCCAGTCCATAATACAAGGATTTCTAATATTGTATAAATCACCATATAATCCAATCGTAAGCATACAAAGGTCGTTAGTTTTATGCCCGCAACTGCGCCTTGCTATATCTCTATAGGCACAGCTTCCCTGCGACATATGATGCGTAAAGCAGAACAAAACTCCCATCTGCTTTCACACAGAGCATCCTATCGTCCCGGTATTTTTATGTAAGATAAATTTTTTAGAAAAGCAATCAAAAAGCTTCGATATCCTGCGAAATCTCCCACGAAATATTTTCAAAACGCGGTCAATGTATTATATTGAAATTATTCACAATTAAAAAGTGAATCAAGCCTTATTTTTGTAAATAAGGTAATAAAAAGGTACTGTGAACTAAAGATGAAAAAAATAAGACCCGAAATCAGCGAATATCGCTATGCAACGAGCAGAAGCTCACGCTTACGCTTTTTAGACAGTTGAAGTCCGGCGCACTGGGCCGGGGTAAGGTTGTTTAAGGCGGAATGAGGGCGGACGAAGTTGTAAAAGAAGAGGAACATGGGATCGAAGCGAGTACACCAGTTGCTGATGATTGTGTGAGATACCTGGACATTCATCGCAGTGCGCAAGATCAGGGCAATGTTACGGAAGGAGTTCTTGCCCTGATAGAACATGGTCAAAGCCATGAGGATTACATAGAAAGGATACCGCATCCGCTTGAAATCCGTCTTTCCAAACAGTTTGGACATGGATGGGGCAGTGACCATGGTTGGTTTGGGTACAAAAATGGAGTGATTGCATTTCTTGTTGTGATGAAGAAACATCGCTTTCTCACACACCGAGGAAGCCGGGGATGGACGTTCACGCGGCCTGCCGGGACTGCCGACCGGGGTATCTGATGCAAACTGATGCCAACATTTCTTACACTGGTATTTCTGATGTCCATGAACGTCTTTTCCGTAACGATAAAAGTCCGTTTTGTTGTTGCACTTCGGGCAGCTTACCTGGTATACTTTTGCCATGAGGACTCGTCTCCTTTCGGGAGTACATGTGTTTTGTGGTGAAACCATTGTACCAGAAGGGCTATCGGGTCCTCAACTTTCATTTTACTTTACAGTCCGATGTATTATAAGGAGAGGAAGAGAACATGAAAAACATCCGAATTTTCTCGCTAGTCATTGCGATTATCTTTATGGTGGTCAGCATAGCGGCCGATATTGCGTTCTACTTTACCCACAAGCCGGATGATATCCTCGCGGATGAGATCGCCGTCTCCAACGGCAACCGAATCCTACAGGAAAAAGGCTTCGCCCTGCAAGCATGGTTCCCGGCCGAAGAATCTGATGAAAAACAGATCTCTTTTGAAAATCTGGAGCAGTTCGGCTTTGGCCCAACTTATTATCATGGCAATCTTTTTAATGCGCCGCTCCATCAAAAAGACAGTTCACTTATTTGGAGCATGGCGAAAGCCCCAAACAACGTCAATGCCCTGGATATTGCGCCAAGCGGCCGGGAATGGATGAGTGACGAGCAGCTGCAATATGTAGATAACCTGATCAGCGTCTGCTTTGGCGATGAGCAATCATATTCCACTCATCAGGCCGAAATGCTCGGCCAATGGTTTGACGATTTCAGGAGCCGCAACAACAATGTGCTGCTCCACTCCAATCAATGGGCAAGCCAATGGAGCAAAAAGGAATATGAAGAATACATGCGCATTGCAAAGCCCGATATGCTGACTTATGATTCCTATTATTTTGACGAGCTCGGAAATAATAAAGATTATCGGGTGGCGGCCGTGATCGCCGACGATATCAACCGCATCCGCATCCCCGCCATGAAGGGCTACGACGGCAGCGGTTCCTCACCGATCCCGTTTGGGCAATACCTGCTCGGCTATAAATCAGGCGAAAACCCCGCTGATGTCGGCTGGTATGAGATCACCGAATCGCAGAAAAAGCTCGTTGCAAACCTTACGGTCACGATGGGCGGAAAATGGCTGAACCTCTTCCGGGTTATCGACAGCGAGCAGTTTCTCCTGTTTGATGGGGATGGGAACCAAACCCATCACTATCAGGAATATGCGCAGATCGCCGCTGAAATTAAAGCGCTCTCGCCGCACCTTGTCAACCTGCAAACGGAAAACGTTCAGGTGCTCAGTGGCAAGCATAAGCTGGGCCTCGTGGGCGTGCCCAATCTCAAGCCCTCAACCGTCAGCAAGTTCTCCTCAGAAAACGGCTGCGGCATTAAAGCGATAGAGGCTCACAACCTTGGCACGGAAAATGATTCCCTGCCCGGCGATGTCTACATCGGCTATTTCCGCACGTTGCCTGGCGCGGACGAGATAAAAGGCAGGAACTATTTCATCGTCTGCAACGCATTGACATCGGGCAACGGTTTACATCCGGAGCAGCAGCACGGCTCAAGCAGGGAAACCGCGCAGAGTATCACGCTCACATTCGGTGAGAGTGAAAAAGAGCTATTTCTGGTCAACGGTAAAAACGGGCAGAGTGAAAAGGCTACTCTGGAAAACGGCCAGTATACCTTTGAGCTCGGCGGCGGCGAGATGCAGGTGTTTTACCTTGCATAAAATGGCTAGGCGGCTCGTCTCTTCACTATAAAACAGCCTTGCGTGCTACACGTTTTTCTCACAGTCAGATCAGAATAAAATCGTAGGGCTCCCCCCTTAAAAACTGAAGAAATTGCCAAAACCAGCATATTGCCTTGCAATGGTCTGCCTCAGGTGCTATCATAAACCAAAGGAACCCTCCTCCAGCGGCGCTCATCGCCGCCGGAGGAGGGGCTATTACGTTCCCACTACGAAAGAGGGGGTACTTGTGTATGCGTCAAAGACAGCCACACAGGCGCACGCCGCGCGTATTTGAAAATCCACTGTTTTTCTCGAACCATGCGCTTGTACGGCTGCTGGTCCCGCTCGTGATCGAGCAGCTGTTGGCTGTTACGATCGGCATGGCGGATACCGTCATGGTCACGAGCGTGGGGGAAGCCGCTGTGTCGGGAATCTCCCTGGTGGATTCCATCAATATCCTGTTTATTCAGGTGTTCTCTGCGCTTGCGTCCGGCGGCGCAATCGTCACAGCGCAATATCTTGGGCGGCAGGAACGCAAAAATGCCTGCATTGCGGCAAAGCAGCTGCTCTATGCCACCACCGCTCTTGCCGCGATCATCATGGCAGTGGCGCTGATTTTTCATCGCGCCCTGCTGCGGCTGATCTTCGGGAATATTGATCCCGCGGTCATGGAAAACGCGATCGTCTATTTTCAACTCTCCGCGGTTTCCTACCCCTTCCTGGCAGTTTATAACGCGGGGGCGGCGCTTTTCCGCTCCATGGGCAACAGCAAGGTGTCTACGCTCGTTTCCTTCTTAATGAATGTCGTCAACATCGGCGGCAACGCTGTGCTGATCTATGGCTTCCATTGGGGCGTAGCGGGTGCTGCAACCGCTTCCCTCGTCTCTCGTGCGATGGCTGCTGTGATTATGCTTGTGCTCATTTGCCATAAAAATAATCCGATCCATATCGAGAAGGTATGGAAGCCGGAGTTGCATTTTGACATGATCCGGCGAATTCTCAAAATCGGCGTGCCCAACGGCGTGGAAAATGGAATGTTTCAGATCGGCAAACTGATCGTGCAGGGGCTGGTGGCCACCTTCGGCACCTCTGCCATTGCAGCAAACGCCATTGCAAACACGATCGCATCCTTTATTAATACGCCCGGCACGGCAATCCAGCTTGGGCTCACCACAGTGGTCGGCCAGTGTGTCGGCGGGCGGGATTACGAGCAAGCGGTTTATTACACCCGCAAGCTTTTGTGGCTTACCTATGGCCTGATGGGCGTTTTAAATATTGCCGTTTTTTTAGTGGCCGGTCCGCTGGTAGGGCTTTTCCATCTCAGCGCTGCGGCGGCTGCGGACGCACGCGCGGTGCTCTACACCTTTACGGTCGCTTCTATTCTCATCTGGCCGCTCTCCTTCTCCCTACCGAATGCGCTGCGCGCCGCAGGCGACGCTCGGTTCACCATGATCGTCTCCATGGTTTCGATGTGGGTGTTCCGCATCGGCTTCAGCTATCTGCTCGGCGGTGCGGCAAAAATGGGCCTGATGGGCGTTTGGGTTGCCATGTATATCGATTGGCTTGTTCGTTCCATTGTGTTTACAATCCGCTTTGCACGGGGAAAATGGAAGGAGCTCCGGGTTATCTAAAACATCCCTTTATCAGCTTGCGCCTACAAAATCAATATATGCATTGGGGCTGTTTCGCAACAGCCCTTTTTTGACTCTGGCGGCGCATATCCTCATCCATTAAAAAGATATCTCCCTCCAGCGTTTATTCAATTATTGACCCCATGGTGCACAACCGGCGTTTCTGGTGTGAGCACTTCAAACGTAAATCCCCTGCTCTCAAAATACGTTAAAATGTCAGGCAGGGCTTCTACCGTCGTTGTTTTCGCTTGTGAATCATGCATCAGCACCACAATATGCCCGTTCATATGCTTCGTTTCCGCTCGAATATTCCGCAGCAGCTTTGCAGCTGGGATTCCATTGCCGTTGGCGTCTCCGGATGAGCAGTTCCAATCAAAGTAGGTGTACCCCTTCTCCTCCACCTGCTTCGTCAGGCGGGACATGATCCCCTTCCGATAGCGCCTGCTGACGGTATTGCTGGAGCCGCCGGGGAAACGGATCACCTTTGCCTCGACACCCGTTTCCCGTTTCACCACATCCGATATCTTTTGAAGATCTTCAAAATAGGCTGCTTCGGATTGATAAATCGTTTTATAACTGTGTGTAAAGGTATGCAGTGCAATCGCATTGCCGCTCTCCACAATCCGCTTCATATAGGCATTATATTTGGAATTGACCACAAAGAAAGTGGCCTTGGCGTTATGTTCCTTTAAAATGCGCAAAATCTCTAAGGTGTTTTGCGAAGGCCCGTCGTCAAAGGTGAGATAAACCTTATGATCATTTTGCAAGCCGGCCGGTATGCGGGAGGGCTCACGCCGCGCGGCGGGCTCGGACAGCGCTCCATCCGCCGTAGTGACGGCCGATGTTGTGGAGATAGGCAGCACGCTTTCTTGCTCTGTTTCACTCTCCTGTGTTGCCGTTGGCGGCTTCGCCTCCGGTGTGGCGGTGCTTTTTTCCGTTTCCCGCCGGCTAGGTGGCTGTGCGGCGGCTTTTTGCGCCTGCTTCAGGCTATACTCCGCAGAAAGCCGCTGTTCCTGCTTGACCTGCTGGTATTGGAAGGCGCCGTGCACACCCAAGCCCACCGCCAGGCAAAATAGCAGCGTAAAGGCACAGGCGGTCGCCGCCAGCCGTTTGCCCCTTCCTTCCCCTTCCATCATCTAAGAGCCCCCTTCCGATCCGTCACAGCCAATCCAATGCATTTTGTAGCACGGCCTCATCATAGCATATTCGACAGAACGAGGCAAGAACAGACCTATTACAGCGCGGTTACAGCTTGGTTACAATCAAAAAAGGAGCGCGATGCAAACAAAGCATGCACATCGCGCCCTTGGCTCTGCTATGGGAAACAGTCGTTTTACAAAATGCAGATTCTATTACACGGGATCTTCTCCCATTTTAAAGCCCTCGCCTAGGATCTCACCGGCCTCTGCCACCACAATAAAGGGGTTTTGGTCAATCCGCCGGATAATCCTGCTCAGGCGGGCGACCTCACTGCTGCGCACCGCGCAGATCAGCATATTTTTATCTTCTCCCGTGTAGCCTCCGCGCACAGGGAGGATGCTCACGCCACGATGCATCTCCCGGGTGACCGCGCCCGCAATCTCATTTGCATGGGTGGTGACGACGAAGAGCATCTTGCCGTTGCCCGTACCATACATAATATAATCGATCACCTGGCCGCTGACAAAGATGACGATCATGGCATAAAGCGCGCTTTCCATATTGCCGTAAACCAGCCATGCCATGACGACCACCACCAGGTCGCAGAACATGATGAGCCTTCCCATCGGGAGATGCGGCCATTTTTTGCGCAGCAGGCGGCTGATGATATCCACGCCGCCCGTGGTTGCGCCCCGGATGAAAATGAGCGCCATGCCCGCGCCGGAGAGCACACCGCCAAACAGGGCGGCCAGCAGGCGGTCGCCCTGGTACGCCGGTAAAAACAAGGCGGTCACATCAATCGAAACAGAGAGCAAAACTGTTGCAATCATCGAATTGAGCAGGAAACGCCAGCCCAGGAACTTCCACGCAATCAGGAAAATCGGCACGTTAATCGCCATCACCATCACGCCGATTGGCGTATGGAATAGGTGGTTGAGCAGCGTTGCAATACCGCTGACGCCGCCGGGCGCAATCTGATTAGGAACGTTAAACACATTCATGGCAATCGCATAGAGCAGGCACCCTAAGATCCACATTAATGTGTCGATCATACCTTCGCGCACCGCGCTGCCGCGCTTGCGAAGCCTGCCGAATTCACGCGGCCCCGGTTTTTGGGCCTTGATCACCCCAGATTCTTCCTGTTTTCCGTTTTTATCATCCATACCGTATTGCCTCCTCTGTTTTTGATTCAAACAGCCGAATCAGCCGGTTGCGCCGCCGGCTCCATACCTTCCGCCTGCAAGAAACGGAACAGTTCCCGCAGCCGTTCCAGCCGCCCCTGCAAATAAAGGTAGCCCACCAGCGCTTCAAAGCCTGTGGCTGCATGGTAATCCTGATGAGACGCGTTTTTGGGGATATGGCCGGGGTGCGCGTTGCGCCCACGCTTATAAACAGCCAGCTCCTCCGCATCCAGCAAGGGCATCAATTTCCCGACGGCCTGCGCCTGTGCCGAAGCTTTCACCTGCCGAACTGCCAGGCTATGCAGGGCGTTGGCCGGGCGGTTTGCCGCCCGCACTAGGCTTTCCCGGACGAAGAGCTCATAAACGGCGTCACCCAAAAATGCAAGGGTCAGCGGGCTCATCTGCCGCGGGTCGCATTCGCCATCTAAAAAGGTATTCAAACAAACAGCCCCTTTCCCCGATGCCTTACGGCACGTAATCGAACTCAATATCGTAAATATTCACCGTGTCTCCCTCATGGACGCCGCGCTCCACCAGCCCGTCAATGATCCCGCTCGAGCGCAGTACGCGCTCAAAATATTGCAGGGATTCATAATCCTCCGGGTCAATCTGATTGAGGATCGGTATCAGCCAGGGGGCCTCCACAAAATACACGCCCTCATGCTCCGTGATGGTAAAACCGTTGTTTTTTTTCTGCGCCAGCGTTTCCAGCGGGATTTCCTCGCGCTCATAGCGTTTGACGGGCGGCAGCGTATGCAGGCGCGCTGCCACAGCGTCTATAAGCTCTTTTGTTCCATAGGAGATGGCGGCGGACATCGGGTAATAATCATATCCCTTCCCGCGGATATACGATGCAAACCGGGCGAGCTGATCATCCTCCGCCAAATCGCACTTATTGCCCGCCACTATTTGGGGCCGCTGCGCCAGCTCCGGATTGAAGGCGGCGAGCTCCTGGTTAATTTTTTCAAAATCTTCGATGGGGTCGCGCCCTTCACTGCCAGAAACATCGACGATGTGCACCAGCAGCCTGCATCGTTCCACATGCCGCAAAAACTCATGGCCAAGGCCCACGCCTTCGCTCGCCCCTTCGATCAGGCCAGGAATATCCGCCATCACAAAGGATTGGCCCTCGCCCATGCGAACCACGCCCAACACAGGGGTAAGCGTGGTAAAATGATAATCCGCGATAATCGGCTTTGCCTCGCTCACCACGGAAACCAACGTTGATTTTCCCACATTGGGGAAGCCGATCAGCCCCACATCTGCAAGCAGCTTAAGCTCCATGCTAAGCTCC
>OGYA01002610.1_pt1 | contig 9813 bp, 5 predicted proteins | sample 1576401 | NCBI WGS metagenome assembly OGYA01 (sample SAMEA3541485, study PRJEB24748) | human gut metagenome | biome: human gut; feature: human-associated habitat; material: faeces | place: China | collected 2012 | reverse complement strand
AATTCCCCACGATGGGACACCACTGATAATTCCCTCATACATTTCTCCGATATGAGCCTGCATATATTCTACCTTTTTCATTTTATCCACTTCACGCTCTGCCTCATCAGCAAGACGCTCACGGTCGCTGCATCGCTTTGCAACTCCCGGCAAAATGGATTCATAATGGGCAATTCTCTTTGGGGAATGTCCATACCGCAGATTCTCTTTAATAATTCGATGAATCTGCAAATCCGGATAACGGCGGATTGGTGAAGTAAAGTGACAGTAATACTGAGTCGCCAGACCAAAATGTCCGGTGTTTACCGTTGTATATTGTGCCCGTTTCATCGCACGCAAAGTCAGACGGCTCAAAAAAGCCTCTTCCTTTGTTCCTTCGATTTCCTCAATTAATTTTTGAATTTCCCGCGGATGAATCTCTCCCTGGCTCAGTTTGATATGATGTCCAAAGCCAGCCGTCATGCGTGCTAAATCCTGAATCTTCTCCGCATCCGGATATTCATGTGTACGATATAAAAACGGAATGTCCATCCAGAAATATTCTTCTGCCACAACCTGATTTGCCGCCAGCATAAATTCTTCAATTATTTTGGTTGCAATATTTCTATCGTATGGCTCAATAGCAATCGGATGCCCTTTGTCATCTAATTTTATTTTACACTCCGGAAAGTCAAAGTCAATGGAACCTTTCTTTTTTCTCTTTTTGCGAAGAATCAAAGCCAGTTCTTTCATTGCCTCAAACATCGGCACAAGTTTCTCGTACCGCTCGCAGGTTTCTTTTTTATGATTGGTAACGATGTCATTCACATCCGTATAACTCATCCGCTCATTCACACGAATCACCGTCTCTGCAATACGATGGGATTTCACCTGTCCCTTTTTATCAATTGTCATCATACAGCTTAACGCCAGACGATCAACACCCGCATTTAACGAGCAGATTCCGTTGCTAAGTGCAAACGGAAGCATTGGTATTACGCGGTCGACTAAATAAACACTTGTCCCACGATTGAGTGCTTCTTTATCAAGCGGCGAATGTTCCGTGACATAATGGGATACATCCGCAATGTGAACACCAAGTTCATACTCGCCCTCTGCTGTCTTATTTAGTGTAATCGCATCATCCAAATCTTTGGCGTCTTCCCCGTCAATGGTGACAGTGTCCTGATCTCTTAAATCCACACGTCCACCAATCTCAGACAACTCCACAACAAGTGGAATTTTTGCCACCTGTGCCATCACTTCATCCGAAAATGAATCCGGCAGACCAAACCCTTTCACAATCGACATAATATCTACACCCGGATCGCTTGGACGACCTAATATCTGTGTCACATAACCTTCCGGACTTTTTTTGTCATCTCCGTACTCCGTAATTTCCACAACTACTTTATGCCCATTTTCCGCCTCTAAAGTTGCTCCCTTTGGAATATAAATATCCTGATTCCATTTCAAATTATCCGGCAGGACAAATGTGATTTTCCCTTTTCTCTGAAACGTTCCAACAACTGTATGAATGGCACGTTTCACAATTTGAATTACTTCACCTTCCGGCCGTCTTCCCGACATCCCGGCACTCTTTTTCAAAAGAACTTTTACTAAATCACCATGAAAGGCATGGTTGCAATAAGATTCCGGAATAAAAATATCCTCTTTCTGTCCTTCCACTCTTACAAAACCAAATCCTTTCTGGGTTGCCATAAATTCTCCAACAACAATATTTTCCTCCGGTAGTCCGACAAGCCCCCTGCGGTTTATCGCAATTTTCCCTTTTGCAATAAGGCGGTCAAGAACCTCATGAAATTCTCCCCTCTGTTTCTTCGGAACATTCATAAGTGCTGCCATTTCTTTTATTTTCATCGGACGGTAATGTTCATCTTCCACAAAAGATAAAATCATGTGTTCCCGCTCGTGCATTCTTTCTTCCTGCATTTTATTTCTCCTCATATCTCTATTTCCAAAGATAAAACAAAACACCTCCTCAAACTGCTGTGAGGAAGTGTCTTACTTTGTTATCGTATGCCTGATTCACAAACAAATCTTTTTTAGTCTAACCATGAAGTACAAAGAACTACCGATAATACAACAAATAATATGGCAAGTACTCTGGTGATTTTAACAAGCATTCCCTCCTGGGAACGACCCTTGTTTTTTGACCAATAACTGTCTGCAGCACCGCTCAAAGCGCCAAGACCTGATGTTTTACCTTCCTGCATTAATACTACAATTACGAGTGCAATACAAATAATGATATATGCTACTGTCGCAATCATCTTCAATGTTGACATTTTTTAGTCCTCCTGTTTCTTATTGGTAAGGAATGTAGGAATCTTAATATCATCCATTCCTTGTTTGTCATTTGACATTGGATTTGCAATTCCACGGCTCACTACCGGCATCTCTTCTTTTACCGCCTGACGTTCTGTGGCTCTTGTCGGAGAAACTCCGGAAACCGGGCTTTTCTTTGCCTGACTGTTAAATCCATCTAAAAAACTCAAACCACTTTTCTGCGGAGTCGTTTGACGATTTTTCAAAAAACTTGGTGTACCGGATGCACCAAAATTGGAACTGAAAGCGGAAGCAGGTTTTGATTCCTGATCAAGTCCGGTTGCAATTACTGTAATCATAACAGAATCCGAACTTGTCTCATCGTACATGGCACCGAAAATAATTGTTGCATCTTCTCCTGCCAGTTCCTGAACATAAGTAGCAGCCTCATTGGCTTCAATCAGACTAACCTCACCGGACACATTGATAATAACATGTGTTGCGCCGTCAATGGATGTCTCCAGAAGCGGACTGGTGATTGCCTGTTTCACAGCATCGATGCACTTCTCATCGCCTTTACCTTCACCGATACCAATATGTGCAATTCCTTTATCTTTCATTACTGTTACAACATCAGCAAAGTCAAGATTAATCAGTGCCGGTGTGTTAATCAAATCGGTAATACCCTGAACACCCTGCTGTAATACTTCATCTGCTTTTTTCAATGCCTCCGGCATCGTCGTTCTGCGGTCGCAGATTGCAAGCAGTTTATCGTTTGGAATTACAATCAGTGTATCCACGCACTCTTTGAGTTTCTCAATTCCACCGAGTGCATTTTTCATACGTATTTTACCTTCAAAATTAAATGGCTTTGTGACGATACCTACCGTCAATTTACCCATATCTTTTGCAATTTTAGCAACAACAGGTGCTGCACCGGTTCCGGTTCCACCACCCATACCGCAAGTAACAAATACCATATCGGCATCTTTTACAATCTCAGCTAATTCATCACGGCTCTCTTCTGCAGCCTTCTCACCGATTTCAGGCTTTGCTCCGGCACCGAGTCCCTTTGTCAGTTTTTCCCCAATCTGCATACAAATCGGTGCCTTGCAGCGTTTCAAAACCTGCTTGTCCGTGTTAATACATACAAACTCGACACCTTTGATGCCCTCATCTATCATTCGATTCACGGCATTATTCCCAGCTCCACCAACACCAATTACAAGTAGATTCGCTGTTTCATTCTCTGCCTCACTCGTCATAATCTCTAACACAACAGTTCCTCCTTCTATATTCAATAGAAATCATTATGCACAGTCACATATAATTATATAATACGTTTTTTTGCATGAATAATCAAGTACAAATTTACAAAAATAGCAACTTATTCATTTTTTTGGCTGTTTTAAAATGACATCACCGCCAACTTTATAATTTCTCAAATCAATTTCGCCGGTCTGTCCGTTTTTCTCAACCTTGGCAAGCACGCTCGACAGCGCAGAAATTTCTTCGTCATAATTCTCTTTTTTACCAAGAGACACCTGAATTTCACCGGCGTACAGATAAGCTTCGTTCTTACTGTCAAATATAACTTTATCCCAGTTCACATTATAGTGCTTAAAAAGATTTGCCAAATTTAAAATCTGGCTCAAAAGGGAATCATCTTCCATCTGCACTTTTGAATATAACGTAAAAGTCGTCAGATTCTTCGTCTCAAACAAAGGAATCCCCTTTACGGCTTTGTCCGAGCTTTGCAGTACAATACCATCTTTATCAAAGTAAATATACTGGTTCGAATACGCAATTCCTGCCACAATGCTTTTCTCATACAGTTTAATATGAATCTCATTCGTAGACGGATAATTCACTTCATATTCACGTACAAATGGCAAATCCGGAGTTAACGATAACTTCTGCATAAGCCAAAACGTTAAAATATTTTTTTCAAATATATTAGACTGGAATTTCTCTTCCATTTCACGGCTGCTGTAATAGGTATTTCCCTCAATCGATACTTTTTTCACACGAAAGAAAAAAACACAGAATAAGAGTATCACAACAACCGCTCCGATTACCCACAGTCCTTTATGACTTTTCCTTTGTTCTTCCATTGAAGCCATCCTTTCTCACAAACATTTTTTTTGCCCGGATTCCAATCTCACTGACACGGGAAACTAAATTTTCATAACCGCGCTCAATCAGATTTTCCTGCTCAATCCGGGTTTTTCCATCTGCCATTGCTGCCGCAACCACAAGTCCCGCTCCGCTTCGCAAATCCCATGCTACGACATTTGCCCCGTGAAGCTTTGTCACGCCAATAATTCTTGCTCGGTTACTTACAAAATCAATGTTAGCCCCCATTTTATGAAGCTGCCCAATCAGACGAAAACGGTTTTCAAACACTTTTTCCTCTATCGTACTTACCCCGTTTGCTTTTGCCAAAACCGGAAGAAGCAATGACTGGTCATCCGTAGGAAATGCAGGATATGGTCCGGTAGCAACGTAAGAAATAGCTTTTGCCGGTCTTTTTTTCTCTAACCGGACATAGTGCTTTTCTCTTGTCTCCTCGCCACCCAGACAATGCCAGATTTCTCTTTCCTTTTCGCCAAACAAATCCTCAGACCTTAAGGTAAGACTGCCGCCGCAGCCCGCCACTAACATGGCAAAGGTAAAAAACACAATCCGGTCACCGCATACAGTCCACGGAACACCGCAAAGTTTCTTCTGTCCCACAATTCGGATTCGTCTGGTTCCCTCGCCAAAAATCTTTGCTCCTGCCACTTTTAAAAAGCGGCACAGTTCTACAATTTCCGGTTCACACGCAGCATTTCCAATGATGGTCTCTCCCTCTGCCAAAGAAGCCGCTAAAATAATATTTTCCGTTGCTCCTACACTCGGAAATGGAAGTTGAATATGTGCACCATGAAGTGGTGTTATACACCGGCAAATCATCTTATCTTCCTCTTCCACAATCTCTGCTCCCATTTTCTGAAAGGCGTGAATGTGAAAATCAATCGGACGCTTTCCAATCGAACAGCCTCCCGGATAAGAAATTGTCACCTCACCAAATTTTGTAAGACATACCCCCATTAATAAGACAGAAGCTCGCAGTTCTTTTACGGCATCCTGACAAATCACCGTCTTGTCGAACGTATGCGAATCAATCATCACCTGGTGTCCTTCAACCAAAACGCTGCCCCCTAATTCTTCCACTAGAGACAGCATCACTTCTACATCATGAATTTGGGGACAATTTGTGAGCATCGTCTGTTCACCGCATAAAAGCGCAGCCGCAATCAGCGGCAGGGCTGCATTTTTACTACCCTGTACCACGCTTTCTCCATGTACGCATTGTCCGCCCCATATTTCAATCGCCATAAAGTCACCACATCAATACGTTCTCAAACTTATTGTATGCCTGCTCGTGCCTTACGTGCTTTTACATTTTGTGGAAATTCCGAGAACCAGGCCCATTTCCGCCATCAAAATCATGACTGATGTACCACCATAACTAATAAACGGAAGCGGAATTCCGGTTGATGGCATAGAGTTCGTAACAACGGCAATATTAATGACAACCTGAGCCGCAATGTGAATCATGACGCCGGTGCAGATAAGACCGGAGAACAAATCCGGTGATGTCATGGCAGAATTCAAAATACGCCACATCATAATGACAAACATCATGATGACAATTCCGGCACCAATCATGCCAAGTTCCTCACATATAATAGAAAAAATCATATCGTTATGCGATTCCGGAATAAATCCGAGTTTCTGCATACTTTCACCAAGTCCGGTTCCAAATAAACCGCCGGAAGCAATGGCGTATAATCCCTGTAAAATCTGATATCCTTTTTCGGTTCCCTCTACATTCCGCCACACTTCAATACGGTCAGAACGGAATCCCGCACCAAATGATATATAAATCGCCACCAATGCAGCAGCGGCAAGAAACACACCGACATACCACCATTTTTTCTTTGCCGAAACAAAGCACATGCCAAACCAGATAATAAAAATGACAATCGCGGTACTTAAGTTTTCCATGGCTACTAAAACCGCTAAAAATCCAATCGGAAGAAACACTCTTATAATTCCAATCGGTTTACTCATATCCTGCGGTCTCTTTTGAATTAAATAAGCTGTTATCAGAATAACAACGATTTTAGTTATCTCGGATGGCTGAATGGAAATCGGTCCGATAAACAGCCATCGTTTCGCACCATTTAATTCCGCTCCCACAAACAATACTGCCAATTGAAGGACAACGGCAACCAGATACAAAAAAGTCACAAACCGCATCCGCAGTAAAGGCAGTCGTTTCGTAAACAGCCGGTAATCAAATTTCGCAACAATTAACATCGCCACGACACCGACAATAACACCAACCGCCTGTTTTTTAAGAAAATAAGCAGAATCCCCATATTTTACCTGCGACGTATAGGAACTGGCACTGTAAATCATCAGCATACCAAATCCAACCAGACACAGCGTAATCAACAGCAGACTGTAATCAAATGAACTCTGTTCTGTTTTGCCGGCTCTTGCCCTTTTCTTATTCACAGCAGTCCCTCCTGACTCCCTTTATAAATTTCGAACATACTCTTTAAACAAAGTTCCTCTCTGCTCGTACGAATCAAACATATCCCAGCTCGCACAAGCCGGAGATAACAGCACCGCATCACCTTCGGATGCAAGTTCTGCACCACGTGATACCGCCTCCTGCAAAGATTCGACAAACTCATAATCGGTAAATCCAAGTTTCTCAGCAGTCTTTGCAATTTTATCTTTGGTTTCACCCATAAGCAAAAGTTTTTTTACTCTGCCGCCAAAACTTTGAATCCACTCATCGAATTCGCCGCCTTTATCATAGCCGCCGCCAATCAGGACCGTCGGTTTGCTCATCGACTGAATTCCCTTAATCGCAGCATCCGGATTCGTTCCTTTCGAATCGTTATAATAATCAACACCTCTTACCGTTTTGACAAATTCAACACGGTGCTCCACCGCCTGAAATTTCTTTACAACAGAAAGAATCGTATCCATCGGAACGCCTAATTTTCTTGTAATTAAAATAGCCGCCATAATATTTTCGCAATTGTGGTCACCCGGCAGATTGCACTCCGACATATTCATCAGAACCTCACCTGTTTTGGCGTCCACAATATCTTTGTTGTCATTCTGGTACAAACCATTTGCAATCTTTTGTTTGCTGCTAAAGAATGTCACTTCACAAGGCATTTCTTTCGCACTGTCACGTAAAACGTCATCCTCATAATTAAGTACACACAAATCCTCTTTTGTCTGATTTTTGGTAATAGATAATTTTACCCGTATGTACTCTTCCATTGTTTTATGCCGGTTTAAGTGGTCCGGTGTAATATTCAAAACCGCACTCACAACCGGATGGAACGTATCAATCGTCTCCAGCTGGAAACTGCTGATCTCTGCCACCGTAACCGAATCTGTAGAACTTTTCTCCACTTCTTTCGTATACGGATTACCAATATTTCCGACAACAAAAACTTTTTCTTTGTAAGCTTTCATAATCTCACCAACAAGCGTTGTTGTCGTTGTTTTACCATTTGTTCCGGTAATTCCTGCCACAACTCCTTTTTCACAGAGAAAAGCAAGTTCAATCTCACCAATGATTGGAATGTTTAATTCACGCAGTTCACTTGCCAAATCAATATCCAACGGAACACCCGGACTAAACACCGCACAGGCAAAACCGGCAAGTTCCTCTTTTGTCATTTTGCCAAGAAAAACCGGTGCGTCATAACCGGACACATCCAAATCTTTTTTTCCGTCAAATAAACTGACCTTGGCGCCCATATTTTTCAGCAGTTCATATGCTGCCATGCCACTTTTTCCTAGTCCGGCAACTAATACTTTTTGATTCTCTAAATCCATTTTATTCATCCCTTCTCCGGTAAATTACAATGCCATAATACCAACCAGACATAATAATGCTGTAACAATACTAAATGCTGCTACAACCTGTGTCTCTGAATAACCGCACAACTCAAAATGATGATGAATTGGCGCCATTTTGAAAATTCTCTTTCCGTGAGTCAGTTTAAAATAACCAACCTGCAAAATAACAGAAAGGACTTCTACCAGATAAATCAAGCCGATAATCACAATAAATAACGGCATATGAAGCATCAGCGCAATGGAGGACACAAAACCACCAAGGGCTAACGAACCGGTATCACCCATGAAAACTCTCGCAGGATATGTGTTAAACAATAAAAATCCCAAAAGACTTCCTACCACGGCTCCAGTAATTGGCGTCATTAATGGATTCAGACTCAGCGCAGCAATCGTAAAGAATGTTGCTACAATTACGGTCACACCGGATGCCAGACCATCTAAGCCATCGGTAAAGTTTACACCATTTACCGTACCAAGTACGACAATAAAAACAAAAATGATAAACAGCCATGTTGGCATAACGAATCCATCTCCGCTTACAAACGGAATTTTAATGGATGTATCCAAACCGGCAATTTTGAAGTAATAGTAAATAAATACACCGGTCACAATAAACTGCAATGCCATCTTCTGCAAAGGAGTCAACCCAAGCGAACGTTTTTTTACTACCTTGATGTAGTCATCCAGAAAACCAATCAGACCAAAACCAAGTGTCATAAATAAAACGGGAAGAATTTCCGTAAATTTTCCAATATAAATTAAGGAGGTCAGTAAAATACTTGCTAAAATAACAAGACCGCCCATTGTCGGTGTTCCATTCTTTTTCAAATGAGACTGTGGTCCTTCTTCACGTTCGGTCTGTCCAAACTTTAATTTCCTCAGAAAAGGAATCAAAATCGGGCAAAATACCACGCTGATTAAAAAAGAAATTATAACCGGCATAAACACACTAAGACTTAGATTATTCATTCATATCCACCTCTTCTTATCTTATTAAGTACGTCAACGCACGTGTCTATTTTATACCATTACGAGCCTTACCGCAAGCACTTATTCAGCAAATCAGTTTTTGCATAAATAAGGGAGAATGTTTTCAAACAGCGTAGCAATTGCCGGTGCTGCCACGGTACCTCCGTAATACAGTCCCTGCGGCTCATCAATCCTCACAAGCGCAATTACTTTCGGATTTTCGACCGGAGCAAAACCAATGGTTGACGCAATATATTTTCCATTACCGCGTGGAAGTTTCTCACTTGTTCCGGTTTTTGCGCCAACGGAAAATCCTCTCACAGAAGCCTTATGTCCGGTTCCTTCTGAAACAACCTTGCCAAGTGCCATCCGAATCAAATCCGAAGTTTCCTTTGACACAACACGTTCTTTCTTTCCATATGAAAAATGTTTCATAAGACTGCCATCGGCACTAACTGCGCTGACACCGAAATGCGGTGTAATGGAATACCCTCCGTTTATCATGGAACCTGCAAGGCTTACAAGTCTGATCGGCGAGAGCTGGAAGGACTGCCCAAAGGACATCGTTGCAAGTTCAACTGCTCCAACATTTTTCTCTTTATGTATAATGGTCGACGCCTCCCCCGGCCCATC
>OGYA01002608.1_pt1 | contig 9818 bp, 7 predicted proteins | sample 1576401 | NCBI WGS metagenome assembly OGYA01 (sample SAMEA3541485, study PRJEB24748) | human gut metagenome | biome: human gut; feature: human-associated habitat; material: faeces | place: China | collected 2012 | reverse complement strand
TGATGTTACCTGCTTTGCAAGCTTCGCCACCAAATATCTTAACGCCTAATCTTTTGCTCTGTGATTCGCGGCCGTTCTTAGAACTACCGACACCTTTCTTATGTGCCATTTCTTCTTACTTTTAAAAATTGATTAAGCTACTACTTCTGTAATTGTTAACTCTGTGAACTGCTGACGGTGACCGTTCAACTTTCTGTGACCTTTTCTTCTTTTCTTGTGGAAAACAAGTACTTTGTCACCTTTAACCAGGCTTGAAACAATCTGGCAGACTACTTTTGCACCGTCTACAGTAGGAGCACCTACAGTAACGTTTCCGTCTTTGTCTACCAAAAGAACTTTGTCAAATTCTACAGTTGCACCATTCTCTGCATTCTGAATGTGGTGAACGAACAATTTCTGGCCAGCTTCAGCTTTAAATTGCTGACCGTTGATTTCTACAATTGCGTACATCTTATATAAATAAATGTAAGTTAGCTCCGTCGGGTGGTCTTTAATCACTTAAAAAACACTTGCTCAAACCCGGTGCGGAATAATCAGGGCACAAAATTACTGCTTTTATTTGTTTCGGACAAGTTTTTCTTTTTCTTTTTTGTTGTGCAGTATGTTATTTTACTCTTTTTCTTCTTTCAGGCAGGGGCAGTTAGAAGGTTGATTACTAAATGGAATATGACTTTATTCATTCTGTCACTTTGATAATCGGAACTCCTCAGAATCGTTTATTTCGGACGGGGACGCTTGCCCGAATGAAAAAACGCATTCTACAGTTTTTCCCTGATGACATATTTCTTTGGATTTTTGATTGATTGTATGCATGAGGAAAGAAAAGATGTCTTGACGGCGGTGAAAGTGTTGCGGATGGGATCGTATCCCGGTTATTCTGTCATTCCAGAAAGCTCTGCCTGCGGGTGCCAACCGGAAGATGGAGTGTTCCTTTCAAGCCGGATTTTGAATAACAATAGGAGATATTGGAGAAAACAATAGGAGATATTTTCAAAACACAAGGACATTTTTGGTAAATGCTTACTTCTTTCCGGGTAAATGCTTACTTCTTTCTGCTAAAATGCCTGCTTCTTTTCGCAAAAAGCCCGGCTCTCCAATCTCGGAAGCCCGGCTCTCCGGCTCCAAAAGCCTTCGTTTGGCTTTCTTCTTCTCTCCGAACATTGGAAACGGACAAGGGCTCTGTTATAAAAAACGGATGTTTGCTTTCTTTTTGCACCGTTATTTGGCAAATGGATGACATCCGGTTGATTGCTCAGAGCGAACAGTCGGCTTTGTCGTCCGGAACGGAAATTAGCTGACCAAGGGAACTGATGATTCTGTCGTAGGGATAAGCCTGAAACTCTTCGGCAGTGGTCATACCGCTGGTAACACCGACAAAAGAAACTCCGGCAGCGGCGGCCGTTCCTGCATCCACTGTACTGTCACCGATGTATAATACTTCTTCGGGGCATGCCTTCAATCGGTCAATGGCAAGTAACAAACCTTCAGGATCGGGTTTATGATGTGTCACATCTTCACCTCCGATAATAATGTCAAACCAATCATCCGGCATGTGATTTTTCAGGAAACTCAGTATCCGGAACCGATATTTGGTTGAAATGATTCCGATACGGGCCCCTTGTTTTTTCAGGTACGTAAGCGTGGGGAGAGTATCCGGGAAAAGGATGGTGTTTGCATTCATATATACATCTGCCTCTTTGGCATACTCTTGTCTGAATGCTTCCAGTTGACTGGTGTCAGTAATTCCTGTAAGGATGCTGAATGATTCTTCAAGCGTTTTCCCAATGGTACGTTTAATGGTATCATCGGTGACACCGGTGTAGCCGTGTCTCTCGAGCACGCTTCTGAAGCAGGTTACGATACCGCGTGAAGAGTCTGCTAACGTATAGTCAAAGTCGAATAAATAAACCGTGTATTTCATTTGCGGAATTTTCGGCAAAGATAGTGATTTTTTTATTTCAATAAAGCTTATTTGCGCACTCTGCCTCCCGATATCCAATGGGTACGGTAATAGGGCTCGTTGAGGCTGCTGACAATTACCCCTTGGCTGGTGCTGGCATGAACAAACTTTCCATCCTTGAGATAGATGCCCACGTGGGCCACTTTTCTGCGCGATTTCCGGCTGCTGAAAAATACCAGATCACCTTCCCGAAGATTCCGCCGGGCAACTTTGCTGCTCTCTTTCTTCTGGCCGTCTGTACTTCGTTGCAGTTTGATGTGATACACCTTTTTATAAATCTGGCAAGTCATTCCCGAGCAGTCAGTACCACGTTTCGTCTCCCCACCTCCCCGGTAAGGGGTACCTATCCACTGGGCCGCCTCCAGATAAAGTTTGTGATTATCTTCCATTCCGATGTCCACACCCAGGCGTACAGAAGCGCGGGCGAGTGCCTTATAATCAAGTCTGGGGACAGAAGTACGGCAAGCACTCAGGCTGACAACCAAAGCAGTAAGGAGCAACAGATTAAAAAGATGTCTCTTCATACGTTTTTATTCTTCTACATTAAAGTAATCTTCCAGTTCTTTTTCAGCCGAATTATTCTCGTTCACAATGTCACGGATGATAATTCCGTGTTCAAGTACTGCGATGCGGGGACAAACATCCACCGTGTGGTTCAGATTATGGCTCGAAATGATGACTGTGGCATTATGTTCTTCATTATACTTTTTCAGCAGGTGCTTGATTACGGATTGCGAACTCGGATCGAGAAAGTTGAATGGTTCATCCAAAATTATCAATTTGGGATAATGCAACATGGCCGATATGATTCCTATTTTTTGCTTATTTCCCGCGGAAAAATTACGGATAAACTTCTTTTGCCCCAGTACTTCTCCGTTCATAAAACGTTCGAAAGCGGTCAAACGTTCATCCACCTCCTCTTTTTTCAGTCCATACATTTTGCCGATGAAATAGAAATACTCCTCCGGAGTCAGGTAGCCGATCAGAAAACCATCATCGATAAATGCACCGGTGAAACTTTTCCAGTCTTCACTTTGATTCACATGGATGTCATTAATAATGACCTCTCCGGAGTCAGCTTTCAGCAAATCTAACATTAAACGGAATAAAGTTGTTTTTCCGGCTCCATTGTTACCTACCAGGCCAATCATTTCTCCTTGATTGATTGTGTAGCTATCGATATCGATAGCTGTTTGGGTACCGAAATTTTTTTGGAGGTTATGTATGGTAATCATATTCTTTTTTGTTTGATAAATATTGAATCGTTATTTACTATCTCTGAATCCTTCCATATTTTCGTAGCGGCGTTGCATGAAACGGACATATACATTGTTTATCCACATAGGGGAGGTCAGGGTGAAGCCTAATCCGATGATTAATATAACAATGTAGGCCCATGTTTGTCCCAGCAGCATGGGGAGCGTACCATAGAGTGTGGTTGGTACGATGAAAACTCCAAGACTGATTAGCATCTGCATTCCGCTATTCGTGCTTTGTTTGCCTGTGATGCTTTCATTGAGTGGTACGGTTTTATGGTTGTATACCGCCAGTTGGAACAAGATGCAATAGACGGGACCTGTTGTCAGAAAGATTAGTGCGACAGCACCCAGCAGGCTGGCTTTTCCCATCACAAAAGCCGGTATCAGCAGGATCAGCGGAATGATTTCCGCCAAGCTATAGATATAATATTTGGCTGTCAACAGGCTTTTGATAGATTCTTTGCGAGTCATCAGTCCGTCGATATAGTTTCCTTCAAATCCCATAAGTTGTATCAGAATCACCATACCGAATCCAAGGAAAGAGTATACCAGGACAAAACTCTTCATGTGGTCATACGTACTGCTGAAACTCAGTATGATGGAGAAGATGATTACGAGCATTGCTACCGATCGGAGTGAAGCCTTACAGCGTTTGTTACGTAGGAGCATTTTCAACTCCAGGCGCATGTATTCGCCCACCTCTCCGTAACGTTCCAGAAAACGGTATTCGGATACGGTTTTTACTTTTGTGTCTTCTACTTTATTGATTTCGTTGTATATTAAACCGGTCATCACTTTACGGTTGATACACCATATCAGAACAGTGGCTGCCAATGTACCCAGGTAAGCAAGTAGATTTCCTTCGATATAACCTTCTCCTAAGTTCATGAAAAAGTCGCTTATAAATCCCGTTTTGGGAATAAAAATAGCGATGGCAATTCCACTGTAGATAACGATGGGAAGTAACACCCACCAAATATGTTCGTTAATCAGCGTACGGCAAAGCAGATACCAATATCCGTTGAAAACCATCAGTAACCAAATGCCGATACTGTAAGTGAGAACTCCTGATATTCCATAAAAAGGAAAGACTGTGAGTGCTGCGAACGGCACGAACAGGAACAGCCAGATAAGATTGAAAGAGCTGAGCCCGTGGCGGAGAAGCAGAAAGTCGAGTATACGGCTTCGTTTTACGGGAAGTAGCAGGTAAGGTTTTACTTCTTGTGTAGGAGTTTTTTGGAAGGGGAAACGTATTACAAAGTCCAGGGCAAGCGCAAATATCAGTCCACTGTTCAAAATATGATAGGCTTCCATATTGGGAACTTCTGTGCTGATGGCTTTTGCCAGACCGATGCCAATAAATATAAAGTAAGCACCCCAGAAAATAAAGGAGGCATACATAATGTATTTGCCGATTTTATTCTTTTCGTACATCGGATGCCGTTTGGCAGCAAGTTTGCCGTGTCGACGCAATTCGTTGAATAGCATAGTTTGTTATAGTTTAAGGGAGGGGGGAGAGCAAAACCACCACAGATTACACCGGTTTTCATTGTCTGAGTTTCATTCTCGGATTTTGAATGACTGTGATTCTAATCTGTGAAATCTGTGGTGGAAAAGATTTTTTGATGCTCTTTGCTTTTAGGATTGATTATTTATTTTCCGCACTGACCATTGTCACTTCCACCTCGTTCTTTTGTTTGAACAGGTCGTCTGCGAATTTCCGAATATCATTTACCGTAATGCTGTTGACTATCTTTTCGTAGTCATTCACACGGTTAACGCCGGTATACAGGTATTCGTCGATACTTCCCAACCAGTAGCTATTCTCTTTCAGGTCCTCGGTATGCTTTTTCAGCATGTACTCTTTCACCTTATTCAAGTTGGTTTCTGACGGACCGGTTTTCGCTATGTCGGTTATCTCGTCAAAGATGATTTTCATCAATTTCTCTTTCTTGTCGGGGGCTGTATCGAAGATAATCTGCAAAAATATTTTTTCTTTGGGATATTTTTGTAACCTTCCACCTACGTATACTCCATAGGTACCTCCCTCGTCTTCACGTACTTTTTCTGTGTAAACCAGATCAAGTATCTGGCTTGTCATGCCGAGCAGAAGGTTGTTTCTCAGATCATATTTGCAGTCTCCGCTATAAAACACGAATACCGAAGCTTTGGGCGTTTCCTGTTTCTTGGTGAATTCGTTCTTGTAAACACCCTGACGCACTTCTATTTTGTTATCTTTAAAAGTCTCCTGACGATTGATGGCAGGGAGTGCACCCAGATATTCTGCAATGACCGGTTTCATCTTTTCTACGTCTACGTTACCGACAAAGATGAATGTGAAGTCGCTTGCATCTTTAAAACGATCCTGATACATAGACAGAATCTTATTGTAATCCATCTGATCCACCATATCGGCTTTTATGCGTCTGGCTCTCGGATGATTCATATAAACACCGGCCTGAATGGAGTCGTTGAATGCCACATTCGGATTCAGTTCCTGATTCTTTAACGTGGCTTTACTACGACTTTTATAAGATGCAAATGCATCGTTGTCTCTGCGCGGGGCGGTGAATGTGAGGTAAGTGAGTTGCATCATCGTTTCAAAATCTTTGGGAGAGCAACTTCCTGAAACGTTTTCGGTCGTGAGTGAGATATTGTAATTGACCGATGCTTTCTTTCCGGCAAGCACTTTCTCAAGATCTACCGCACTGAAGTTACCTAAGCCACCGGCGCCGACAGCATCCAGACCACTTATGTTAATGATTTCCGAATCGGGGAATAAAGAACTGCCTCCCAGACTGACACCTTTCATACGGATTTCGTCTGCTTTGAAATCGGTCTTTTTTATAATTACCTTTACCCCGTTAGATAGAGTCAGAGTAGTTGTTCCAAAGATATCATCTTTCGTTTCGGAAACAATTTTCCCCCCTTTCGGAGCTTCGGCCATCAAAGGTTCGTCTGATACCTTGTCTACATAAGCAGTCAGTTTCTCCGCTTTTGCATCTTTCAGCAGTTTGTTTATGGTCGCTTCGGAAGGCAGTTTCAGACCTTCTTTTTCAGGAGCGAAAAGAGCTACTACCTGATTATTGTCCGTAATAAGACCTTTCATCAATTGGTTAATTGCTGCCACCGGAATATTTGGAGCTATCTGATTGATAAAAGTATATTCGTTTTCAATACCCGGTATTGGTTCGTTATCAAGGAAGTGACGGACATATTCGTCCACATATTTATTATTTTTCTGTTTATCCCGTTCGTTGTAAGCCGATTCCAATTGGCGTAAGTATTCTGCACGGGCACGGTTGTATTCCGTTTCGGTAAAGCCGAACTGGCGGGCACGTTCTATTTCGCGCAGCAGGGTGGCGATACCATTATCTATGCTGTCTTCTTTGCAGACCACAACTCCGAGAAAGGCATCCTTGGTTTTGGATACGAAAAAGTTGCCGTCTTGCGTTCCGGCATAGATATAAGGCGGGTTAGCCGTTTGTGCCAATTCATTTAAACGTGCGTTCAGCATACTGCTGATCAGATCCTTGGCATACTGCTGTATCAGGTAGTCCACATTGCCTTTCTGATTGTCAGGAATTGCTTCGTGCTTATTGAAAAGAAGAACCTGTACATGAGGTTGTTCCTTATCTTTCAGGATACAGATGATCGGTTCTTTATTATCGGCAACCGGATAATAGATGCGTTCGGCGGCATTCGGCTGTGCCGGAATATCGGCGAACATTGTTTTGATCTTGGCTTCTACGGCATCTACGTCGATATCACCGACAATGACGATTCCCTGTAGGTCCGGACGGTACCACTTTTCATAGTAGTCTCTCAGTGTTTGTGGCTTGAAGTTCATCACTACGTCCATGGTTCCAATGGGGAAACTGTTGGCATATTTATCGCCCGGATACATCATCGGTAGAAGTTTCTCTTGCATACGCATCATGGCACTCATACGGGTACGCCATTCCTCATTGATGACACCTCGTTCTTTATCAATTTCCTTCGGATCGAGGGTCAGGTCATTGCTCCAGTCGTGGAGGATCAGTAAACAAGAATCTACTGCTCCGGGGGTGTTGACCGGTACATTGGAGATGTTGTAAACCGTTTCGTCGATGGAAGTATATGCATTCAGATTCTCACCGAACTTTACTCCGATACGTTCCAGATACTGTTTCAGCGCATCACCCGGGAAGTGAGTGGTCCCATTGAAACACATATGTTCCAGAAAGTGTGCCAATCCACGTTGGTTTTCTTCTTCTTGGATAGAGCCCACTTTCTGGGCAATGTAGAAGTCGGCACGGTTGGCGGGCAGATTGTTCTTACGGATGTAGTAAGTCAGACCATTGTCTAACTTTCCGATACGTACATTCTTGTCAATAGGGATGGGCGGCATTTGCTGTGCAAAGGCCTGCTGGAAGTTGCAGCACAGGATGACTGCAACGAAAAGTAAACCACGGAATAAATGTTTCATTGCTATACTGTTTTTGAATTCTATCTACCGCAGCATACACTGATCACACTCTCGTTTTTGATGTTTTTATATACAAGATTCTGTGCTTTCAGTGCGTTCTGTGGTGAATAATCTTGTTTCTGTTTTTTCTATCAGTCGCATTGCCGGGAAGTAAATCACATAATTGCTTCTCTAATTTTCACCAGTTTAGTCAATAATCCTTCCAATAGGTCAAGCTTCAGCATATTGGCACCGTCACTTTTGGCTACTGTGGGATTTTCGTGCGTTTCAATGAAAAGTCCGTCGACACCGACAGCGATACCGGCTTTGGCCACCGTCTCAATCAATTGCGGCATTCCTCCCGTTACTCCATTTGTCTGATTAGGTTGTTGCAATGAGTGGGTTACATCCAGAATGACCGGATAACCAAAAGATTGCATTTCCGGTATACCCCTGTAATCAATCACCAAGTCCTGATAACCAAATGTTGTTCCACGTTCAGTCAGCATCACGTTCTTGTTTCCGGCTTCTATCACTTTGTCGGCTGCAAATTGCATGGCGAGTGGGGAGAGAAACTGTCCTTTTTTGATATTAATCATTTTTCCGGTTTTAGCTGCCGCCACCAGCAAGTCCGTCTGTCGGCACAAGAAGGCCGGGATTTGCAGAATATCTACATAACTGGCCGCCATGGCCGCTTCGTCGGCAGCGTGAATATCTGTTACGGTAGGTATTCCGAAGGTTTTGTGCACTTTTTCGAGAACCTTTAATGCCTTTTCATCACCAATTCCCATGAATGAATCCATGCGTGAGCGGTTAGCTTTGCGATATGAACCTTTGAATACATAAGGAATTCCCAGTTTATCGGTGATATTTACTATTCTTTCGGCAATTCGCATGGCCATCTCTTCACCTTCGATAACGCATGGTCCGGCCAATAGGAAGAAGTTTCCCGTCTTATTGTTTTTCAGTTGTTCTATCATAACATTTATATTTTATCAATTGGGTATAATCAATGTGGTTGCTTCCGGAATAATTCCTATTTCGATGGGAAAATGACGTGGCAGGAGACGTCCGTCAAGGTCGACTGCGGCATTTTGTGCACGCAATACCTTTACTTTCCGGGTGCGATAAGACTTCACGACTTTATGATTCAGGATACGTCCCTGGATAAGCATCCAAAGTCCGGATATTATTTGCAGGAACTCAGGACGGTAGATGACTGATACATCTAACCAGCCATTATAAGGAACAGCGCTTGGAGTTTGTCCGTATCCGGTAGCGCTTCCTACACAGACTGTCATGATCCGGCCGCGTATATGTTCGTCGTTAATCTTGAGATGTGAGCGATATAGCTTACGTTCGAATATCAACAGGAAAAGAGCTGCCAGGTAGGAGAGGAACTTTACGCCCCAGAAACGTTTGGTTTGATCGGTGATTTTTACGATACGTGCCCCTAACCCTATGTTAACGGCATTCAGGAAATAACGTCGCCGGTGCTTCTCGCCATCGTAAAAATTGCAGTAACCTACATCTATTTTCTTTCGGCGGTTGTTAATGATCCAGTCCACTGCCTGCTTATATTCCAGGTTCAGTTCCCAATATCTGGCAAAGTCGTTTCCAATTCCGTTAGGGATGATACCAATGGCTATTTCGTCTTTTTTTTCTGCATTCGAGCTCATAATGCCGTTGATGGCGTCATTCAGTGCACCGTCTCCCCCCACAACTACGATGGTTCGGTAACCATTGTTGGCCAAAATTCCGGCAAGTCGTTCTACTGAACCGAAACCTTCGGACTGCACATAGTCGTATGACACTCCTTTAGAGTCCATGTACTCTTTAATTTCTTTCCATCGTTTCTGCACTTTTCGTGTGCCTGCTTTGGGATTGTAGATTACACCCCATTTCCCAGGTTCTACGCTCATGGATTTTACATTTATTATTTCGTACTTCTAATTCAATCTCTCTGTCAGCGAACCGGTTTCTTGCTTAAGCGGTAGATCATTCGTTTATTAACAACGGACTTACCGTACTTTAACCGTCTGACATTGGTTATTTATTAGCTTTTCCCTCGTCCTTTAGCTCGTCCCGCATACGCGGGCTCATCGTCCCGCCTGCCTGGGCTCATTAGCCCGCGTACGCGGGCTAATGAGCC
>OGYA01002589.1_pt1 | contig 9889 bp, 4 predicted proteins | sample 1576401 | NCBI WGS metagenome assembly OGYA01 (sample SAMEA3541485, study PRJEB24748) | human gut metagenome | biome: human gut; feature: human-associated habitat; material: faeces | place: China | collected 2012 | reverse complement strand
ATAGAAGCTCAAAAGAATAGTTCGCCGGGGTATGCTTTGATGAATCGGGCTATATTTTACACTTGCAGAATGATTTCTTCACAAAAAGAAAGAGATTTTACAAATTCTAATTATGATGATATGGTAAAGGTGTATTCTATATGGATTTGCCCAGGCGTGAATAAAAATTGTTTGAATCATTTTCATATAACAGATGATGCATTAGTTGGAAATTATAAGTGGCCTGGAAAGAAAGATTTATTTAATTTCATTATGATTGGACTGGATTGCGAGTCAAGTCAAAAGCTGTCTCAAAGCAAAACTGAGAGTGAATTACATCAATTCTTAAATATATTATTCTCTAGTAAACTAAGTGGAGAGGAAAAGGTGCGGCTTTTAGATGTAGAGTTAGATATTCCAGTCGATGAAAAAATCAGGGAGGAGTTGAATGATATGTGTAATTTATCAGAAGGTATTGAAGAAAAGGGAATGAAAAAGGGAATGAAAAAGGGAATAGAGACGGGACGATTAGAAACAATTGCGGAATGCCTGCGAAATGGAACGATGAATGATGCAAAAAGGCTGCTGAAAGCGACAGGAGAAGAGATTGAAAAAGCAACAGAGTTATTCTTGAAAAAGGGTGAATAAATGGTTGGACATATGTCATGTGATGTGCTAATATATACATGTATACAATCTGGAAATAAAGGTAATTATTAAGAAGAATATAATTACAGGTAATCAGGAGGACTAGACATGTTGAAATTATATGACGGCGGTGCGTATCTGGTAAATGGCACCGAGATCATTACGGACGAAGCAGAAGTAAAGGCAAAGACAGGCCGTGAGGTATCCAGGGAGGAAGCCAGAACGCAGACAATGGCTTATGGAATTCTGGACGCTCATAATACATCAGGCAATATGGAGAGACTGCAGATCAAATTTGATAAGCTGACATCTCATGACATTACATTTGTCGGAATTATTCAGACAGCGAGAGCTTCAGGACTGGAGAAGTTTCCAATTCCATATGTATTGACGAACTGTCACAACTCACTCTGCGCGGTCGGCGGAACGATTAATGAAGATGACCACATGTTTGGACTGACTTGCGCAAAGAAATATGGCGGTGTCTATGTACCGCCGCATCAGGCAGTTATTCACCAGTTTGCCCGTGAGATGCTGGCAGGCGGCGGCAAGATGATCCTTGGATCCGACAGCCATACCCGCTATGGAGCACTTGGAACGATGGCTATGGGTGAAGGTGGACCGGAACTTGTAAAGCAGCTCCTGAATAAGACATATGATATTAAGATGCCAGGTGTGATTGGAATTTATCTGGACGGAGAGCCGGTCAAAGGCGTCGGACCACAGGACGTGGCACTTGCAATTATCGGCGCAACATTTGCAAATGGTTATGTAAACAATAAAGTTATGGAATTTGTCGGACCAGGTGTGGAGAAGTTAAGTGCTGATTTCCGTATCGGAATCGATGTTATGACAACGGAGACAACATGTCTGTCTTCTATCTGGAAAACAGATGATAAGATTAAGGAGTTCTATGAGATCCACGGCAGAAGTGAAGATTACAAAGAACTGAATCCTGGTGCAGTTACATATTATGATGGTATGGTCTATGTGAACTTAAGCGAGATCCGCCCGATGATCGCAATGCCGTTCCATCCGTCAAATGTATATACAATCGACGATGTACGTAAGAATCTGAAAGACGTGCTTCACGATGTAGAGCAGAAAGCACTGGTGAGCCTGGATGGTGCTGTGGATTATTCACTTCAGGATAAAGTGATTGATGGAAAACTTTATGTGGATCAGGGAATCATCGCAGGATGTGCCGGTGGTGGATTTGAAAATATCTGCGCAGCAGCAGACATCATAAAAGGTCATTACATTGGCTCAGATGAATTTACATTTAGTGTATATCCGGCAAGTACACCAATCTATATGGAACTTGTGAAAAACGGTGCAGTTGCGGATCTTATGGAAGCAGGAACGATTGTAAAAACAGCATTCTGCGGACCATGCTTTGGAGCTGGAGATACACCGGCAAATAACGCATTTTCTATTCGCCACTCTACAAGAAACTTCCCGAACCGTGAAGGTTCCAAGCTTCAGAGTGGACAGATTGCATCCGTTGCACTTATGGATGCCCGTTCAATTGCAGCAACAGCAGCAAATAAAGGCTTCCTGACACCTGCAACAGATATGGACGTAGAATACAAGGGACAGAAATACCACTTTGACCAGAAGATTTATGCAAATCGTGTATTTGACAGTCATGGAGTGGCTGATCCGGATACAAAGATCAAGTTCGGACCGAATATCAAAGACTGGCCGGCAATGTCAGCACTTCCGGAGAATCTGGTATTGAAAGTTGTATCAGAGATTCACGATCCGGTTACAACAACAGATGAGCTGATCCCATCTGGAGAAACATCTTCTTACAGATCCAATCCACTTGGACTGGCAGAGTTTGCACTTTCCAGAAAAGATCCTGCATATGTGGGACGTGCAAAGGAAGTACAGAAAGCACAGAAAGCAATCGAAGCAGGCGAATGTCCGTTAGAGGTATTGGAAGAATTAAAACCGGTTATGGCAAAGATCCAGGAGAAATATCCGGAAGCAGGAAAAGGAAATATCGGAGTCGGAAGTACGATCTTTGCAGTAAAACCAGGTGACGGTTCAGCAAGAGAGCAGGCAGCTTCCTGTCAGAAGGTGCTCGGTGGCTGGGCGAATATTGCAAATGAATATGCGACAAAAAGATATCGCTCCAATCTGATCAACTGGGGAATGCTTCCATTTATCACAAAAGAAGACGACAAGAAATTAAGCTTCAAAAATGGCGATTATATCTTTGTACCGGAAATCAGAAAAGCAGTGGAAAACAAAGATGCAGAGATCAAAGCTTATGTAGTCGGAGATACATTGAAAGAAGTCACATTTACACTTGGAGATATGACAGACGCAGAAAGAGAGATTATTCTCAAAGGTTGTCTGATTAATTATTATAAGGGCTAAATAATCCGATAGGTAAAATCCACGTTCTATGTTCCGTTGCACTGGGAATTACGCTGAATTTTATCTTGCGCAGTATTTTCGGCGGTAATATAATTGAATAAACGAATGTAAATAAAAGGCGGCACTTATGAAAAAAAGTGACGCCTTTTTGTAACACTTGAGATATTTTGGGACTCTTATATGTAGAAGAAGTAATAATACTTTTTACACTGGGTATTGGGGAACGGCAATTGGATAAGTCAATGGAGGAGTGTGGAGAACTTCTTGAGAAAAACAAATTGAGGAGGAAAAAGAATGAAATGTGATGCAAAAGCATTTTCAAAGCTATATGAGCAGGTCTATCAAGACCTCTATCGCTACGCGCTTTGTCTGATGCGTGATCCGCATGAGGCAGAAGACGCGGTGAGTGCGGCAGTGTTATCTGCTTATGAACATATACATAAACTTCGAAAAGAAGAAGCTTTCAAGAGCTGGATTTTTACAATTTTGTCAAATATATGTAAGAAAAGATTGAAACAGGTGGCGAAAGAAGGAATACAGCAGACAGAAGATTTTTTCCCGGAAGGACAGGTGGAAGGAATTCATGAAGAAGATGTGGGACTTGCGATGGATGTGAGAAATGCATTTTTTATTCTTTCAGAAGAAGAGCAAATGATAGTCGGGCTGTCAGTGTTTGGCGGTTATAACAGCACAGAAATCGGGAAGACCCTAAGCCTGAAGCCGGGAACTGTCCGGGTAAAACGAAGCCGGGCGCTGGAGAAGATGCAGTGTGTGTTGGATGGGAGGACATTTTATGAATAAGAATGAGCAGGACATGATTCGGAAAATAAAGGAAAAGTCAGAACAGGTTCCGGTGCCGAAAGCGCTTGAACCGAGACAGATTGAAGCAAAGCTTGCAGGAAAGAAGAAAAAAGTGTGGACTCCGGCGAGAATCAGTGGGCTGGCAGCAGCATGCCTGGTGCTGATCGTAGGAGTGATGGTATACCAGAATTATTTTAAAATGGAAGACGCGACTCGAGATGATAAGATAGCATGCAGTGATGTGACGATCAGTGACAGTACGAAAGTAGAAAGTGCGGCGGAATATAAGGATGTCTATGCATATTTGGAAAAATATAAGAAAGATCAGGAAAGAGACAGTGCATACACTTCAAGCGGGGCAAGATCATTGAATGATATAAGAGTCGATGAATCGGCTGACAGTAAGGCAAGCGGAGATGCAGCACAGAATATTGAAGAAAGCAGTACTGCAGCAGCGGACACCGGAATGGCAAGCGGTTCTTATTCTGAGACAAATGTACGTCAGGAAGGTGTGGACGAGGGGGATACAGCTAAAACAGATGGAACATACCTTTACGTGTTAAAAGATAAGAGCGATCAGATTGCCATTATAGATACCCGTGATAATCGGATGAAGCAAACGGCTACTATAACAGTGGAAGATGTTTCTGAAATCCAGGAAATGTATCTGGACATTGAGAGAAATCAATTAATCGCAGTGTGTGACGGTTATGTGGGCGGCAAATGGAATGATGATGATTATGGATATGGTCAGAGGGCTAATACGACCGCAGTAACTTATGACATTTCAGACCGGGAAAATCCAAAAGAAGTTGGCAGGGTCAGTCAGAGTGGATATTACAATTCTTCAAGAATTGCAGATGGATACTTATACTTATTCAGTGATTATTATGTAACACTTGATGGTATAACGGCGAAGAATCCGAAGTCCTATATACCACTTGTAAACGATAATCTGATCAAAGAAACAGATATCTGTCTTCCGTCCATTTCAAAGGCAGATATGTATTCGATCATCACATCAGTTTCTCTGGAAAATCCAAATGAGACAGCGCACAGTAAGGCACTTTTGGCAGACGGTGGCAATTTATATGTGAGCAACGATAATATTTATTTTTATGAAAATGTGTGGCAATATTCCGGAAAAGATGTGACGACAATCCGAAAAGTTTCTTATGAAAGTGGGAAATTGACGGCTGGGGCACAGTGCAAAATAGACGGCTATATTAATGATTCATTTTCTATTGATGAATATGATGGATATCTGAGAGTTGTAGTGACCGATGGCGACACGAACAGTGTTTATGTTTTGAATCAAGAACTGAAAGAAACCGGCTCCATCAAATGTCTGGCAGAAGATGAGAGGGTGTATTCCGCAAGATTTATGGGAAAGGCAGGATACTTTGTAACATTTAAAGAGACGGATCCGTTATTTTCCGTTGATCTGTCGGATCCGAAAAATCCAAAGATCATAGGAGCGTTGAAGATACCTGGATTTTCAGATTATCTGCATCCGTATGGGGAAAATAAGCTTCTGGGTATTGGGATGAATGTTGATGAAAAGACTATGTCAACAGATGGCGTGAAATTGACGATGTTCGATATTTCCGATCCGGAAAATGTGAAAGAGGAGCAGACTTATGTCATTGAAAATGTGTACTATACAGATGTTTCTTATGATTATAAGGCAGCTTTAGTAGATGCAGAGAAAAATCTGATTGGTTTTGCTGCAGACAGCGAAGGCGGCCGGGAGTACTATACATTTTCTTACGACGAAAAACAAGGATTTACATGTACGATGCATGAGGAAATCAATGGAAATAGTATGAGGATCACAAGAGGTATTTATATAGAAGATACGCTTTATGTTATCCAGGGAAATATTATAGAAGCGTATAGTCTGAAAGATTTCAAAAAAGTGGACGATATCATTTTGTAACATTTTTGTAACAAAATCTCGTATGTTTTTGACAATAAGACTGGTGTATGATAAACTTGTATCTGTAGAATTGTCAAAAAATTTGAGGTGAGAATATTGGATAAATATGAATATCGGGTAAAAACCGAGCAGATGCTCGAACATTACGAAAAGAAACAATTTAGAAAAGCAATGGAAATTGCCGATACAATAGACTGGAGAAGGGTGAAGAGCCCGGCAATGTTAAATACAGTAAGCGAAATCTACGAGAATAACGGGGAGTTTCAGAAGAGCCGTGATACGCTTATGATCGCATTTGATAGAGCACCGTCCAGCAGAAAGGTTGTGTATCGTCTGGCAGTACTTGCCCTGAAACTGAATGATATTAATGAGGCTTCGGACTGTTATGAGGAATTTGTAAAACTGGCACCGAGAGATCCGAATCAATTCATTTTGAAATATCGGATTTTGAAGGCACAAGGGTCCGATCTGTCAGAACAGATTTCGGCACTGGAAGAATTTAAAAAGGCAGAATATATTGAAAAATGGGCGTATGAGCTCGCAAAGCTATATCATGAAGCAGGCATGACCTCAAAGTGCCTGGAAGAATGTGACGATTTGATCTTGTGGTTCAGCGAAGGAAAATATGTATATCAGGCAATGGAATTGAAGATGAAGTACAAACCACTGACACCACTCCAACAGGAAAAGTACGATGAGTATAAAGGTGTACCGAAAAAAGAGCCTAAGAAAGCAGTGGATAAAAAACCTGAGCGAGCTGCGCTTAAGGATGTAAAGAGTATTCCACAGGATACTGTATCAATTCCAAAAGAACAGATTAAAGCAGCGCAGGAAGCAGCAGAAGCTGCGGAGGCAGAACAGCAGGAATCAGGAGCCAATACAACAGAAACTGTGGATGGTCTGGATGCAACGAGAAGAATTCCGACAGCAGAGCTTGGAGAAGCATTGAAGGCGATGGAAGAAAATGCCAAGGCAGACAAAGAAGTTCCGATAGAAGAACCGGTTTTAGAAGAACCAGTTTCAGAAGAACCAGTTTCAGAAGAGCCGGAAGCACTAGCTGAGGAACCAGTCCTGGAGCCGGAAGAAGCTGTTTCAGAAGAACCAGAAGTTGTAGAACCAGAAGCACCAGTTATTGAACCAATCGGAAAGGAAACTCCGGAAGAAGCTCGGAATGTCAGAGAGTTAGAAGGAATTCTTCAGCATGCGGCAGAAGGACCAAAAAAGTCTATTACGACAGTTGTGAAGGGTGCGACACTTCAAGAAGCACTGGCTAATGGCGTGGCTATGGCGAGTGGAATTAATCCGGAAGACCAGAAGAAGATGGAGGAACGAGAAGAAGAACTCCGCATTGAAGGTCAGATGAAGATTGAAGACATCTTGATGGAATGGGAAGCTAAGCAGAAGGTAAATGCTGAGGCGATCGCAAAGCAAAAAGCATCCGATGAAGAACGACTTAGAAAAGAGAGAGAAGCACTGGAAGCCCGCCGAGAGGCAGAAAGACTTGAGGCAGAGAGACGCGAGGTAGAAGAAATAGCAAGACGGAAAGCAGAAGAAAAAGCCCGTCAGGAAGCAGAAGAGAAAGCACGCCGTGAAGCGGAAGAGAAAGCTCGCCTTGAAGCAGAGGAGAAGGCTCGTCGTGAAGCGGAGGAGAAGGCTCGTCGTGAAGCGGAAGAGAAGGCTCGTCTTGAGGCAGAGGAAGCAAGAAGAAAGGCATTGCTTTCTGATGATATCAGACAGCTTGTGGAAGAGCTGGAAGATCGTGTGACAGCACAGGAGAAAGAAGAGGAAAATTTTGATATAGAAGAGGAACTGGAGCTTGCAAAAGCAGAAGGGGAATCTGTTGAAGAAGAAATTGTAGATCAGTTTATTTCAGAAGAAGAGCTGGACGATATTGTGGAAGAACCTGAAGAGTCTGAAGAAGAACCTGTTGAAGCAGTTTCGGAAGAAGAGGAGACGGAGGAAGAGGATTCTGAGGATGAAGATGATTTCGAAGAGGAAGAGTTTGAAGACGAAGACTTTGAGGGTGAGGACGAAGAGTTTGAAGCAGAAGATGAAGTCGACGCTGTAGAAGAAATCGAAGAAGTACAAGAAGATGAAGAAATTCCGGAAACAGAAAACCAGGATGATTCGGAAGACAATTCCGAAGACGAGGATGATTTCGAAGACGAGGAATCCGAAGAAGATGATTTTGAAGAGGAAGATGGATTCGACGAAGACGATTTTGACGAAGATGGTTTTGCAGATGAATTCCCGGAGGAAGATGAGGAAGAAGTAGAGGAATTCGATGCAGAGTGGAATGAATTCCCGGAAGATGAATCCGAGGACGAAGACGATTTCGAGGAAGAGGATGATTTCGAGGAAGAGGACGACTTCGAGGAAGAGGACGATTTCGAGGAAGAGGATGACTTCGAGGAAGAGGACGATTTCGAGGAAGAGGACGACTTCGAGGAAGAGGATGATTTCGAGGAAGAGGACGACTTTGAGGAAGAGGATGACTTTGAGGAAGAAGACGACTTTGAGGAAGACGATGACTTCTATGAAGATGATTATGTAGAAGACGACGATTACGAAGAGGATGACTTTGAGGAAGAGGACGACTTCGAGGAAGACGATTTCGAGGAAGAGGACGACTTCGAGGAAGAGGATGATTTTGAGGAAGATGATTTCGAGGAAGATGACTTTGAAGATGAGCTTCCTGAGATTCCGGATCCGGAAGACCTTGAAGGAGACTTGGAAATTGAAGAACCATCTGAGGAAGAGATTCAGCGCAGAATTAAGAAGTCAAAAGGAAGTGGAGTTCCATTTGATACCGGATTTGTTGTAACAGGAAGATATGACTTAAGTGCAACCAGTGAGATTGGACTGAAAGCCGGACTGACAGAGGAGCAGAAGAAATTATTCTCTTACTTCGTACCGGTCAGAGGAATGAGTGAACAGATTGTTGCAGTACTTGATAATGACAGACGTGCCCAGAGAGAGGGAACTTCAAGAACCGGTAACTTAATGATCATTGGCCGTAAAGGATCTGGAAAAACAGTACTTGCAGTAGATATTGTAAAAGCAATCCAGAAACAAAGAAATCTGAAACAGGGTAAAGTTGCTATTGTTACAGGTGAGTCACTGAATAAGAAAGAACTTGGCAATATTATCCAGAAGCTTCGCGGTGGAGCAATCATCATCGAAAAGGCTGGTAAGTTGAATTCCAGAACAATCAAGGAACTGAATGCATTGATGTCAAGAAAGACCGGAGAGCTTCTCTTTGTTCTTGAAGATCAGAGAAAACCTCTGGAGAGAATTATGACAGCTAATCCGGATTTCAAAAAGAAATTCACTTCTAAGCTTGAGCTTCCGGTATTCATCAATGATGAGTTAGTAACATTTGGCCAGACTTATGCGAAGGAAAATGGATATAAGCTTGATGAAATGGGAATTCTGGCACTTTACAGCCGAATTGATGTAATGCAGCGTGAAGATCATGCGGTTACAGTTGCGGAAGTAAAAGAAATCATGGATGAAGCAATTAAACATTCACAGAAAGCAAATGTAAAGCATCTTGCAAGACGTGTATTTGGAAAATCTACGGATTCGTCAGATCGCATTATTCTGAAGGAAGAAGATTTTAAAATTTAATGATATAGTGAATGTAAGTGATGAAACAGGGATACAATTGTAGAAAATTGTATCCCTGTTTTTTGTCTGGAATCGAGTGACATAGATTGAATTTTGTGTTCCGCTAAGGTATACTTAAGATATTGAAATCCGGATGAAATGTGAGGGAAATTTATGGAGAAAGAATGGAAAGCTTATGAAATCGGAGAATTAGATCAGTACCTTTTCGGACAGGGAAATCACTACGAAATTTATAAGAAGCTGGGTGCACATATGGTGGACGACGAAGGGCAGGAAGGAGTTTATTTTGCTGTCTGGGCACCGAATGCGATCCGTGTCAGCGTTGTCGGGGATTTCAATAACTGGGACGGAAGAGCATATCAGATGAATCTTCTGGAGTCCGGGATCTATGAACTCTTTATCCCCGGTGTTCGCGCGGGCGACATCTATAAATATGAAATTAAGGCAAAGGCGCTGTTGATGAGCGGGACTTCCGTGCCGCGCACGAGCGTGTCCGGGTGCACG
>OGYA01002586.1_pt1 | contig 9894 bp, 8 predicted proteins | sample 1576401 | NCBI WGS metagenome assembly OGYA01 (sample SAMEA3541485, study PRJEB24748) | human gut metagenome | biome: human gut; feature: human-associated habitat; material: faeces | place: China | collected 2012 | reverse complement strand
GGGAAACCTTTCTGGAGAAAGGTTTCCCCTCCCCCCTTCAAACTTCCCCCCTCCTCTTCCAAAGACTTTTCCCCTTACCCAGTCCCTTATCCAGAGTGTTCCCTATGACAGAGAAACACGGCTTGCCGAACGGTTTTCCTCCTGCGCATCAAGAGCGTTTGGAACAGGGCCGGGAAGCTGGAAAATCCTTCTTCAAGAAGGATTCCCCCTCCTCGTCTTCCTCCTCGAAAAACACTTTGATTGTAGGTGTGGGGACACTCATTTCGCGGCTTTTAGGGTTTGTGCGCGATGCCGGCATTGCATGGCTGCTCGGCGGTTCGGGGGCGGCGGACGCGCTTACGGCGGCGCTGCGGATTCCGTACATGGCCCGGCGGCTGTTCGGCGAAGGCACGCTGTCCCTCTCCCTGACCGCCGCCTGCACGCGGGAACGGCTGCGGGGCGGGAACGGCTGCGGGCTTGCGCTGGCGGTAACGCGCAAGCTGGCCTTATGGACGGGGTTCTTGGCTTTGGCGTGCATGGCGGGAGCGGGAATCATCATGCGGGCCATCGCGCCGGGTTTGGAGGAGCGCCCGGAAGTGTTTGGAGAGGCCGTTACGCTGTTCCGTATCTGTGCTCCGTATATCTGGAGCGTCATGATGGCGGCGGGCTGCATGGCGGCCCTGCACAGCAGGCAGCGTTTCCTGCTGCCTTCGCTGACGCCGTCCCTGTTCAACCTTTGCGTCATCGGCTTCGCACTGCTGGCGGCCTTCAACCCGTCGCTGCAGCCGGGCGTGCTCGTCGCCTGCGGCGTCCTCTGCGGGGGAATCTTGCAATGGCTGGCTCAGGTACCGGCAACCCGCATCCTCCAGCGCGAAGAGGGGAAAAGGGGAAAGCCCGCCGATGCACGGACAGTCTCGGAGGCCTTCCGCCGTCTCCCCGCAGGCATCGTTGGGGCCGCCATGCCTCAACTGGCCTTTCTCGGAGCCTCCGCTCTGGCTTCGCTCCTGCCCGAAGGCCATATGGCCTCCCTGTTTTATGCCGAACGGCTACTGGAATTTCCTCTCGGCGTGCTCGGCGCCGCCGTGGGGATGGCCGCCGCGCCGCGCCTCGCGGAACTCGCGGCCTCCGAAGGGCTTTCCCGCTCTTCCCGTTTCCACGAAATCCCCTCGTTTTCCCTTTCCCAACCCCAAAAGCCCGAACAGGCTGATCCCCCACCGCCTCTTTCCGCTTCCCGTACGGCCCGCAACGACACCAAGGCGATACCCGGCGCCCGCTTGCAAAAGCCTTGGGATGGTGAAGGGATGGAGTTTGAGGATGGAGAACCCTTTTTCAAAAGAGGGGAGCCCCCCCACGGTTCCCTCTCCCCTTCCCCAAGTTCCCTGCCGACCGCCCCTCCCCACTCCTTCTCGGATGAAATCCAGCGGGCGGTGCTGCTGTCGCTCGGCCTGAACCTACCTGCGGCGGCGGGCCTGGCGGCGATATCCCTGCCGCTGGTCGCCGTTGTGCTTGGGCATGGGGCCTTTGATGCGGAAGCCGTTTCCGCCACGGCGCTTGCCCTGTGCGCCTACGCACCCGGCTTGCCCGCCTATGCGCTTTCCCGGCCCTTGCTGGCGGCTTGCCACGCCTTGGAAAGCGGGCTCCCGCTCAAGGCCGCCGCCGTTGCTCTGGCCGTCGCCCTTGCAGGGGGTTACGCCCTCACCCTGCGTTTTGGGGCATGGGGGCCGCCGCTCGGCGTCTCCGTGGGGCTCTGGTGCAATGCGGCCCTGCTCTGGATCGGACTCTCCCGCGGGGTTTCCCTGCGGCTTCCGCTCCGCTCCCTCGCCGTGCAGCTTGCCGGAACGGCCCTGACCTTCGGGAGCGCCTATGGCGTTGTCCTCTGGGCCGGGCACGCCTCGAACATTGCGCAGCTGGCCCTTGCCATACCAGCCGGGGCAGCCGTGTACGCCGCCTCCCTGCTCATCGGCGACCGGAATTGGTTCCGCCTCTTGAAAAAGCGATAGTCCACCTGGAGCATTTCCTCTTTACGTTGCCGTTTTTCAAAGGCCATTGATGCCGGAAAAGACTGTAATGAGCCGATAGGCATGACCAGCATTGGAAAGGGGAGATGGACTCCTCGCTGGCCAATTGAGGGAAGGGAGGAAAGCTTTTCCTCAAAAAAACTCCCCTTCCCCAATGCATCTCCGCTCTTTTAAAGTTTATCCGCCCTATCATTCCGGGCGGGACAACACACCTCGCCCCGTGCGCTTTCCCTCCTTTTCTAGGTGCTTCACATTCTCACGCGCTCGTCCTATACAAAAAAAATGCAAAAGACATCTTTCTTCCCCCCGTTTATCCGCACCCTCAGCGTCCTTTTTATTGGCACGCTGTTGGCGCTTGTGCTGGCGCGAGGAGCCATGCTCGGCATCCTCTGGCCGGAAGTGGCCGGGAACCCCGCTTCCGACATCCTGAACGCCCTGTACATCGGTACGAAGTTCGATATTCGCATGGTCGTACTCGGGCTCATCCCCATTGCGCTCATCCTCGGGATCCCGCCTCTTGAGCGCCTTCTGGTCCGCAGCCGAGGCTTCCGTGGCTTGATCGACTTGCTGTACGCCGCGGTTTTCGCCGCAGCCACGCTCGTGTACATCATCGATTTCGGCTGGTTCTTCTACATGCACACCCGCGTGGACGCGAGCCTGTTCGAACTGCTCGGCGACCCGGACATCGCCGGGACGATGGTCTGGGAAAGTTACCCCGTCGTCTGGATCACGTTCGGGCTCATCGTGGTTACGGCGCTGTACGCCCTGTTCTTCGGCAAAACGCTGGCCAGGCACGAAGCCACGCCGCGCCTCGGATGGAAAGGCCGCACCGGATGGAGCGTCGCCACATTCGTGATCCTGTTCCTCCTCGGCTACGGACAGATCAGCTCCAACCTCTTCCCGCTGCGTTGGAGCAACGCCTTTTTCAGCGTGGACAAAAACATCTCCATCCTCGCCCTGAACCCCATCCAGAACCTCTTCGATACGGTCAACGCCGCGCGGGGGACCCGCCCGGACATCGAAGCCACCCGGGAAAGCTACCCCCGCGTCGCGGCATGGCTCCGCGTACCCAACCCCGATCCGCAAAAGCTCGACTTCATGCGCACGGTGCCCGGCACCCCGGCGGAACGGCAGGAAAAGCCGCTGAATGTGGTGGTCATCATCATGGAATCCATGACATGGCCGCGCACGTCCTTCTCGCCCAACCTGACCGGCATTCCCGAGGACACCACGCCGAACCTGATGGCCCTCTCCAAGGATTCGCTGTATTATCCGCTGTTCTTCGCACCGACGCGCACCACCGCCCGCGCCATCTTCACCACCATGACCGGCATCCCGGACGTGAACCGCTCCGGCGGCACCAGTTCCCGCAATCAGGCACTGGTGGATCAGGCGCTGATGATGAATGAGTTCAAAGGCTACAGCAAATATTACATGATCGGAGGCAGCGCGAGCTGGGCCAACATCCGGGGCTTCCTCTCCCACAACATCGAAGGGCTGCACCTGCTTGAGGAAGGCTCGTGGAAAGCGCCCAATACCGACGTGTGGGGCCTTTCCGATCTCGATCTGTTCCGCGAGGCGGCCGCCGCGCTCACGAAATCCCCGAAGCCGTTCGTGGCGGTCATCCAGACGGCGGGATTCCACCGCCCCTACACCATCCCCGAAGACAACGCGGGATTCCAGATCAAACAGCCGTCCGAAGCCATCCTCAAAAACTACGGTTTCACCGGCGCGGACGAATACAACTCGCTCCGCTTCTCCGACCACTCGCTCGGCGAGTTCTTCAAAATCGCCCGGCAGCAGCCCTGGTTCGATAACACCGTGTTCGCCATTTTCGGCGATCACGGCCTGAACGACACGTCCCTGAACATGTCCCCCGGCTATCTGGCCTGCCGCCTCCAGAGCAACCATACGCCCATGCTCATCTACGCGCCCGGCCTCGTCGCTGCGGGCAAACTGCAGCCCGGCGTCGACGGCCGCCCGTGCGGCCAGCCGGACATCTTCCCCACGCTGGCGTCCCTCGCCGGAATCCCCTACCGCTACAACGCGATGGGGCGGAACCTCCTCGATCCGGATACCAAGCGGGATGAAATGCAGTTCCTCGGCGGGGAAACCGAATCCACGGTGCGGCTTGTGGAAAACGGCTATTGCTATATCCGCGAAACCGACGAACACATGTATAAAATGGACGCCCCCGTACTGGAGGATCTGCTCAACACGGACCCCGAACGCGCCGCCCACATGCGCCAGTACGCACAGGACTTCTACAACGTTTCCAAATATCTTTTGTATAACAATAAAAAATTCGACTAGCTCTGAAAGGCTCCTTTCTTCCCGAAAAACATGGGATGCCCGTAACGGTTCCCCACAACCAACGAAGGCCGGTGTTTGCGCATCGGCCTTCGTTGGTTGTGGCAGGGATTGCATTCCGCACGGGTACGGTTGCATTCCGTAATGCCCCCAGACCGAAACGGGCTCTGCCGCAACGCGGCGCGATCTTCTCCTTCATGCTGAAAGCTCTTTGATAATAAGGGAGTACGCGTCTTCCTTTTCCAGAAAGGGCAAATGGCACGTTCCATGCTTTTGCGAGTGTGCAGCCTGCCGCCTCAGACGGAAAAGCGCTGCCGCGGACCTCGCGTCCTCCACGGAACATCAACAAAGGAAAACACATGCCTCACCCTACGATACACGCCGTTTGCCTCGCGTCTTCCGGAAGGGCCCTGTCCGGAACCTGCTCCGGGCCCGCCGCCTTCGTGAACAACCGCAAGAAAACAAGTCTCCATGAGTCCATTCTGTCCGGCATAAAGGCACGGTTCGGGGCACTGGCCCGATACGCCGCGGCCCTGGACGAAAAAGCGGCCGCCAGATTGTCCGCCGCGGATCATCCGCAGCAGGCCGCCAAACAATTGGAGACGCTCCTGCGCCTGCCGGAAACGGGAACGCTGCTGCACTTCGAAGCGGGGGACGGCGGTTTTCTGGAAGCCTTTCACGCCGCGCGGCCCGGCTGGGAACTTTCGGCCATCGAATCCGGCGACGCGTTCATGCGGTTGCTCAAAAAAGCGTTCCTGCGTTCCGCCTACAATGCGGACTACCGCGATGCCGACATCGTTTCCCGGTTCGACATCATCGCCGTTACCAAGCCTCTGGATGAAGTGGAGAAGCCTCTCAACGCCGTCCGCTGGCTGAGCCGCCGCCTCGCTGACAACGGCACGCTGTTCCTCTGGCAGCCCGCTCTCCGTATGGGCACGGGCTTGTCGCTCCACGGCCTCCCGATCCGCATCGCCAACCTTACGGCCCTTTGCAAAACCGCCGGGCTATCCGTGGACACCATTACAACGGAAGGCGAAGTCGTCTGCCTCTGTGCCCGGAATACGCCTCAACGCTAATACACGGGGAAACTTGTTAAAATGTGTGTCCCCAAAAAATATTGAAGAAAAGGCGGGGAGCCCTCCTCACGGCGCGCCAAAGGAACATAAGGCCATCCCTCTCCACGGGAAATCGCCTCCTTATGAGCCAAGGCCCGAAAACCGGAGAGAAAAAAGGAGGAAAGCCCGGCAAAAGGGCTAGACCTCCAACTGTCTCACGGCTATACACAACAGACGGAGTGTTCTTTTCACCTTGTACCGAACGGAGTGTTCTTCAATGCAGTTGAACGGTGCCAGAATTCTCATCGAGTGTCTGATTCGCGAAGGCGTCAACATCATCTTCGGGTATCCCGGGGGGTCCGTACTGGACATCTATGATGAACTGCCCCAGTACGGCGAACAGCTACGCCACGTTCTGGTACGTCACGAGCAGGCCGCCGTTCACGCCGCCGACGGATACGCCCGCGCTACGGGCAAGGTAACGGCCATCATAGATGGAACATGGCCACATCCGGCCCCGGAGCCACCAACACGGTGACCGGCATCGCGACCGCGTATTGCGATTCCATCCCGATGGTGATTTTCACCGGGCAGGTACCCACCGGCCTCATCGGCAACGACGCGTTCCAGGAGGTGGACATTGCGGGCATCACACGCCCCTGCACCAAACACAACTATGTGGTGAAGGACGTGAAGGATCTCGCCAAGGTCGTACGGCAGGCCTTCTATCTGGCCCGTTCCGGGCGTCCCGGCCCCGTGCTTGTGGACCTGCCCAAGAACGTGCTTCAGGGGTCGGCCGAATTCGTCTGGCCCGAAGACGTGAGCCTGCGCAGCTACAACCCGACCTACCGCCCCAATTACGCCCAGATCCGCAAGGTCGTGGACGCTCTCTACAATGCGGAGCGCCCCCTGCTGTTCGGCGGCGGCGGCGTGATCATGTCCAATGCCAGCGAAGAGTTCCGCAATCTCGCCAAGAACCTGAGCATCCCGGTGACCTGTTCCCTGATGGGCCTCGGCGCGTTCCCCTGCGATCACCCGCAGTGGCTCGGTATGCTCGGCATGCACGGGACCTATGCCGCCAACAAAGCCGTCAGCAACGCCGACCTCCTGATTGCCGTGGGCGTGCGCTTCGACGACCGCGTGACCGGACGCCTCTCCTCCTTTGCGCCCAAGGCCACCATCGTCCATATCGACATCGACCCCACGTCCATCCACAAGAACGTCAACGTGCGTATCCCCGTGGTGGGCGACTGCCGCAATTCGCTGGTCGCCATCCGCGAACACCTCGCCGCCCGCGAACCGCTCCCCTGGAAGGAACGCTTCGCCGCATGGCAGGGCCAGCTTGACGAATGGAAGCAGGAACAGCCCATTACCTGGACGCCCGGCGAAACGACGATCAAGCCGCAGGAAGTCATCAAGGCCGTGGACAAAATCACGGAAGGCAAGGCCATCCTGACCACGGAAGTGGGCCAGCACCAGATGTGGGCCGCGCAGCTCTACAACTTCACGGAACCGCGCACCCTGCTCACCTCGGGCGGCCTCGGGACCATGGGCTACGGCTTCCCCGCCGCCATCGGCGCGCAGTTCGCCTATCCCAACAAGCTCGTCATCGACGTGTCCGGCGACGGATCGTTCCAGATGAACCTCCAGGAACTCATCACCGCCGTCAGCAACAAGCTGCCGGTCAAGGTACTGCTCCTGAACAACGGCTGTCTGGGCATGGTCCGCCAGCTCCAGGATCTTTTCTACGGAGGCCGCCTCAACGCCGTGGACATCCCGGATCAGCCGGACTTCGTGAAGCTCGCCGAAGCCTATGGGGCCGAAGGCTACCGCGTCGCCAAGCTGGAAGATCTTGAATCCACGCTCCGCACCGCGTTTGCCAGCCCGAACACGGCCATCATCGACGTCATCGTCGAGCGCGACGAAAACGTGTACCCCACTGTACCCTCCGGGGCTTCGCTGGACGAAATGCTGTTGCTGTAAAAACTTTGGGGGAGGGAACCCTCCCGCGAACGGTTTCCCTCCCTTCTCAAGGCGCATCGCCTTTCCTTCCCTTTTTTCAACCGTGGGGAGGCCGCTCGGAAGGCCGTTTCAAGAGCGCGAATGCATATTGGAACGGCGGCTGTGCGGAAAAACCGTAAAACAAAACTGTTGGGCGCACGGAACCCGGAACGGCGCTTTTTGCCGCCGTCCGCTTTACTGCCTCCGTGCTTTACGATACGTTCAGACCCATCACCGTACCGAAAGGGGATTGTTATGACTACCGGACGTTTCCACGGAGCTTTCACCGCACTGGTGACGCCGTTCAAGAACGGCAAGATCGATGAGGAAGCTTACCGTGAATTCATCGAATGGCAGATCGAACAGGGCATCGACGGCCTCGTGCCCTGCGGCACCACCGGCGAATCCGCCACGATGACCCACGACGAGCATGAAGCCGCTATCCGCATCTGCGTCGAGCAGGTCAACAAACGCGTTCCCGTCATCGCCGGCGCGGGCTCCAACAACACCCGCGAAGCCATCCCTCTGACCCAGTTCGCCAAAAATGTCGGGGCGGACGCCGCCCTGCACATCACCCCCTATTACAACAAGCCCACGCAGGAAGGCCTGTACCAGCACTTCAAGACCATCTGTTCCGAAGTGTCCATGCCCGTCATCCTGTACAACGTGCCCGGCCGCACCGGCTGCAACATGCTGCCCCCCACCGTGGCCCGCATCGCCCGTGATGTGCCCGATGTCGTGGGCATCAAGGAAGCCACCGCGGATCTCATCCATGTATCCGACCTCGTGGAACAGTGCCCGGAAGGTTTCCAGATCCTCTCCGGCGACGACTTCACCGTGCTGCCCCACATCGCCGTGGGCGGCTGCGGCGTCATCTCCGTGACCGCGAACGTCGCGCCCAAGCTGATGGCCGACCTCTGCAAGGCCACCCTCGCCGGGGATATGGACGAAGCCAGGCGCCTGCACTTCAAGCTCATGCCCATCAACCGGGCCATGTTCCTTGAAACCAACCCGATCCCGGTCAAGACCGCCGTATGCATGATGCGCGGCCTTGATCTCGAGTTCCGTCTGCCTATGGTTCCGCTTATGCCGGACAACCTTGAAAAGCTGACCAAGATACTCAACGATTGCGACCTGCTTCATTAATGCAAGCGTACGTAAGCGCCACGGCCTCCTCGGAGTCCGTGGCGTTTTGCGTTTGAAAAACATACGTACAAGGAGACTTCATGGAATCGTCACTTGCCTTTGCGCCGGACTTCAGCAAGTCTGGGGGCCTCATCGCCGCCGTCGCGCAGGATGCGGAAACCCTTGATGTTCTCATGCTGGCGTGGATGAACCCCGAAGCATGGGAAAAGACCCTCGAAACGGGCGAAGCCCATTATTACAGCCGCAGCCGCAAGTGCCTGTGGCATAAAGGCGGCACGTCGGGGCATGTGCAGAAGGTGAAGTCCATCCGGCTTGATTGCGACGGCGACGCCGTCGTGCTGCTCATCGAACAGATCGGCGGGGCAGCCTGCCATGAAGGGTACAGGAGCTGCTTCTCGCGTGAACTCCGCGACGGTAAGGTTTCCCGCTGTTCCGAACTCGTATTTGATCCCAAAGAGGTGTACAATGGCTAATCCCATTCTCAAGCTCGGCCTGCCCAAAGGCTCTCTGGAAGACCCGACCATCGATCTCTTCGACCGTGCCGGTTGGAAAGTGCGCAAGCATCCCCGCAACTATTTCCCCGACATCAACGATCCCGAGATCACGGCCCGCCTCTGCCGCGTGCAGGAAATCCCCCTCTACATTCAGGACGGCGTGCTTGATCTCGGCCTGACCGGCAAGGACTGGGTGAAGGAAACCAAGGCCGACGTGGTGGTGGTTTCCGACCTCATCTACTCCAAGGTTTCCAACAAGCCCGCCCGCTGGGTGCTCGCCGTCGCCGACGACTCCCCCTACCAGAAGCCCGAAGACCTCGCGGGCAAGCGTATCGCCACCGAACTCATGGGCGTGTGCACCGAATATTTCAAGGAACGCAACATCCCGGTCAACATCAACTATTCATGGGGCGCGACCGAAGCCAAGGTTGTGGAAGGCCTCGCCGACGCCATCGTGGAAGTGACGGAGACGGAAACCACCATCCGCGCCCATGATCTCCGCGTCATCGACGAAGTGCTGGTGACGAACACGGTGCTCATCGCCAACGCCGCCGCCATGCAGGACCCGGAAAAACGCCGCAAGATCGAGCAGATTGATCTGCTCCTCCAGGGCGCACTGCGTGCCGAGTCGCTCGTCTGCCTCAAGATGAACGCCCCCGCCGCCAAGCTGGAAGCCGTCCTCGCCCTGCTGCCCTCCCTGAATTCCCCCACCGTCGCCCCGCTTCAGAACGGCGAATGGCTCTCTCTTGAAACCGTGGTCAGCACCGGCATCGTCCGCGACCTCATCCCCCAGCTCCGCGAAGCCGGAGCCGAGGGAATTCTGGAATACGCGCTGAACAAGGTCATCTAAGGGGAAATGCCTCCGGCGGGCAGGGCTCCGCCCTGCACCCG
>OGYA01002585.1_pt1 | contig 9894 bp, 10 predicted proteins | sample 1576401 | NCBI WGS metagenome assembly OGYA01 (sample SAMEA3541485, study PRJEB24748) | human gut metagenome | biome: human gut; feature: human-associated habitat; material: faeces | place: China | collected 2012 | reverse complement strand
TGTCCTCCTTTGTGATTGCGATTACCAATCCCGCAACGATTTTATCTTTTATGGTAGTATTTTCTATGTTCAGGATTGGCGGTAATGAATCTGTGGGAGAGAATGTCCAACTGATATGTGGTATCTTTGCAGGTACCTGTATCTGGTGGCTTGCAATCGCGGTGATTGTTAGCCTGTATCGGAAAAAGGTTACGGACGATGTTTATTTCATATTGAATCGGATTTTCGGGGCTCTGATGATTTTATTTGGCATCGTGATAGGTGTCAGAGGATGTCTGAACGGTTAAGATTGGCTCGATAGTTTAGAAATTGTTTAAACACATCATGACTCCTCCCGTTATATAAAGCAGATACCGTACAAAAACATCTGGAAGCTGCAGACATGTACAGGATTGGAAAAGCTCCGCAATTTTTATTCCGGAGAAAAAATGGGAATATGGGGAGAAAACAGGCAATGACAATCAGACAGAAAATTAAATTATCTAATGTAATGATGGCGCTTATTCCGATTATGCTGACGGCCATTATTGTTGCAGTATGTTTACAGACTTCGCTGGGCAGTTACTGGTATACGCTGGAGACCATGTATCAGGATGAGAATGGGATTCAGTCGGCCCAGAGCCTTATTTACACCTATCAACAGGAACTGTGGGAGAATAACTGGGGACAGGGGGTTCATAGAGAGGCCGGGACGGAAATCAGGAAAAGTGACAAAATGAACCATCTGGAAAATAAACTTTCCAGAATGGGGTATCATTTTCTGATTACCAAAAATGGAAATGAGATTTATTCCAATATTTCGGAGGAGGAGATGAGGGCGGCGGAATCTGTAGCAGGTACAGCCATGGAATCGGCTAAGACCCTGACAGCAAGCTACCATGATGTGTCTGTGGTGAAGCATACGTTTTACCATGGGGAGAAGGCTGTGTGCATCCTGGCGGTCCATACTGGGGAAACCGACCAGGAAGTTATCTCCTATCTGCAGAACTATATCCTAAACTATATCGTGGGCTTTATCAGCGCATTTCTGGTCCTGACTGTTTGTGTCAATGGAATTCTTTCCTGCTGGATATCTAAGAGCGTTCTGGTTCCTTTGCAGAAACTGAGCCGCGGCACAAAGGAAATCAAGGAGGGGAATTTAGATACCAGCATTGATTATACGAAAGAGGATGAATTCGGCGAGGTATGCCGGGACTTTGATGAGATGAGAGCCTATTTAAAGGAGTCAGTGGAGCAGCGGCTGAAGGATGAACAGCGGAAAAAGGACCTGATTATTGGGATTTCCCATGACCTTAGGACCCCGCTCACGTCCATCAGCGGGTATCTGGACGGGCTGATGGATGGGATCGCCAATACCCCGGAAAAAAGGCAGCGGTATCTGTCCGCCATCAAAACAAGGGCAAAGGATTTATCTCGCCTGGTAGACAGTCTTTCCGAATATAACCGGCTGGACAGCAGCAGCTTCCATTACCATTTGGAACCGGCAGATTTAAAAAGGTTTATAGGGCAATACCTGATTTCTTATGAGGAGGAGGCCAGACAAAATAAGGTGGAATTTAAACTCACAAGTGAAGGGGGAGAATTCCCGGTCCTTCTTGATAGAGAGGAGATGAAACGCGTGCTGGACAACCTGTTTACCAATACCATACACTACCGCAGGCATCCCCATTCAAATGTGGTGATATCCCTAAGGCGTGTGGAACGCAGTACAGTGGTGGAGTTCATTTTTTCCGACGATGGGCCGGGGGTGCCGGAAGAAAGCCTGGACCGCCTGTTTGAGAGCTTTTACCGGGTGGATGGGGCCAGGAGTAATTCTGGGGAAGGCAGCGGAATCGGACTGGCTGTTGTAAAGGAGATCATATCAGGCCACAGAGGAATCGTCCATGCGGAAAATCATGGAGGCCTTGCGATTATTATACATCTGCCAATGACAGAGGAGAAATAGCATGAATAAAGTATTGATAGTAGAAGATGACGAGTTGATTGCAGAACTGGAACGGGATTATCTGGAGGCCGGCGGTTTTGAAGTAGAGCTTATTTTTGATGGAAATGAGGGGCTTAACCGGGCAATGGCCGGCGGCTGGGATGCCCTGATTCTGGATGTGATGCTGCCGGGTAAAAGTGGGTTTGAGGTGTGCCGGGAGGTAAGGAAATCCTTGCATCTGCCGGTTATCATGGTCACAGCCAAAAAAGAGGATGTAGACAAAATACGGGGACTTGGCCTGGGGGCGGACGATTATCTGGTAAAGCCTTTCAGTCCTGCGGAATTGGTAGCCAGGGTAAAATCCCATATCCAGATTCACGAGAGACTGCTGGAGCACCGGGAGCAGCAAAAGGAGGACGCAATTATCGTGAAGAATCTCGCCATCCGTCCTAAGGAAAGAAGGGTATACTTGAATGGCGAGGAAATGAACCTGGCCAATAAGGAATTTGAAGTGCTTCTTTTCCTGGCTGAGAATCCCAATATTGTTTTCTCAAAAGATACATTGTTTGACCGGATTTGGGGCATGGACTCGGTAGGAAATACGGCGACTGTGACAGTACATATAAACCGTTTGAGAGAGAAACTGGAGAAGAATGCCGATTCCTCACCGTTTATTGAGACGGTCTGGGGAGCCGGATACCGGTTTAAGGTGGAGTGAGGAGAAAAATCCATCTAAGTTCCGAAGAAGAAGTGTAAGGGGAAGAAAGCCGCAGGGGATGTTTGTAAAAAGAGCGATTAAAAATATTACGAAAGGAAATAGGATTCATGAGACTATATAAGAAGAAGCTGTTTGCGGGATTGGTGTTGGCTGCCATGTTTGTATCGTCAGCCTATAGTGCCGGGAATCTACAGCCGGAAGAAGCAGCCAGGAGTGAACATACAGCTGAAACAACAATGGAGACGTCAGAAATAGCGACGACGGAGGAGAGCAGAGCAATAACGATGAATGTACAGATAGGCAGCAGTACATTTACAGCAACGCTGGAGGATAATACGGCAGTGGATTCTTTTGTCAGGATGATGCAGACTGCTCCTGTAGTAATCCAGATGAATGATTATTCCGGATTTGAAAAGGTAGGATCGATTGGAACCAGTCTGCCGGCCAGTAACAGTCAAACCACGACGCAGTCAGGGGATATTGTTTTATATAACGGAAATCAGATCGTAATATTTTATGGTTCTAATTCCTGGAGCTATACGAGGCTGGGCAAAATAGATGATTTATCCGGATGGACGGAAGCGCTTGGAAGCGGTGATGTGACAGTAACATTTTCTTTGGAATAGCTGGAATGGGAAAAGAAACAGGCGGCCTCTGCATGGCGTGTTGCAGAGGCTGCCTGTCCTTGTCCGAATTGACAGTAACTATATTTTGCAGAGCACGTGTTTTTCTACGCCATATGGCAGGTCTGCATGGAAGATTAGATACTGCTATGAAAAGCGTCCTGCACATTTTTAAGAAAACGGTCGGCTGCTCCGGAAAATACCTGGTATTTTTTCCAGACAATGTCAAGATGGGCGTCCATCTTTGGTTTCAACGGCCGGAAACACAGGCGGCTGCCTTCTGAGGTGTTCACCAGCTTGTCCAGACACAGGGCGTATCCCAGTCCCTCCTCCACCATAAGGGAGGCATTGTATACCAGATTATAGGTGGCTACGATATTCAGCTTATCATAATCTTTTTTCAGCCAGCCCGAAAATTCATTGCTGACCGTAGTCTGTCGGGAGGATATAAGAGGCAGCTCCCAGATATCCTCCGGCCGGATGAAATCGTGGGCGGCCAGAAGGCAGTCCTTCGGCATTAATAGCCCCCAGGTATCGGTGGCAGGAAGGCGGATATAATCATACTTTTTCATATCTGCTGGTTCGATGAGGATTCCAAAGTCCAGAAGCCCCTTGTCCAGCCGTTCCATCACATCATCCGCGTTTCCGCTGTATAAGTGGTAGCAGATATCAGGACAGCTCTTTTGTAAATCCGTGGCGATCCTGGCAATCAGACGCATGGCATCTGTCTCCCCGCCTCCAATGTAAATGTCTCCGCCAATGGCCTCATCCGGCGCCGTAAGTTCCGCTTCTGTCTTATCTACCAGATCGAGTATTTCCGCCGCCCGTTTGCGGAGGAGCATCCCTTCCTCTGTCAATGTGATTCTGCGGTTTCCGCGGATCAACAGTTTTTTTCCGATCTCATTCTCTAAGTCCATGAGCTGCCTTGACAGCGTTGGCTGTGTCATATGGAGGGACTCCGCGGCCCCTGATATGCTTTCTTCCCTGGTGACAGCCATAAAGTATCTTAAAACACGAATATCCAATCTGATTCCTCCATTCCTGTTATTTATGCCAGACACACGAAAATTCTTCTATGTCTATTATATATAGAATGTGATATGCCTGTCAAGTATGGGATTGTATTTAATATAAGTATTTGATATGAATATGATTTTGGATTACAATAAAGACATAAAAGAAGCAAATAATTTGCGAGGAGGAAAATATGCAGAAGGAAAGCATCATGGGGACAACACCGATCCCCCGATTAATCATAAAAACGTCCATACCACTGATTATATCATTGCTGGTAAACAATCTTTATAACCTTGTGGACAGTATCTTTGTCTCCCGTGTCAGCGAGGATGCGCTGACGGGAATCTCAATTGCGGCGCCGCTGCAGATGCTCATGATTGCGCTGGGATGCGGGCTGGCCGTGGGGCTGAACGCAATGGTATCCAAAGCCATGGGAGAAAAGCAACCGGAGGAAGTAAAAAAGACAACATCGGCGGCAATCGTCATGGCATTCGGAGCGTATCTGATTAATGTAATCATCTGCTTGTTACTTGTAAAACCATACTTTGCATGGCAAGCCGGCGGGAATGAAGTGATTGCGCGGTACGGAATTTCCTATATACGGATCTGCATGCTCTTTTCCTTTGGCCAGATGCTCCAGTGGGTGTTTGACCGGCTGTTGATTGCAACAGGAAAATCCAATCTGTTCCTTGCCACGCTGGGGACAGCTTCCCTCGTGAATGTGATTTTAGACCCAATCCTGATATTTGGATATTTTGGTTTTCCGGCCATGGGGACGGCAGGGGCGGCCGCAGCGACCGTCACGGGGCAGCTGGCAGGAGGACTTCTTGGAATTTATCTGAATATAAAAAGGAACAAAGAAATCCCGGTTCATTTTACCCTGCATATCCAGAAAAAGTATGTGGCTAATATCCTGAAAGTTGGAATCCCCACAGCGATTGTACAGGGAATCATGTCCGTCATGGGAATATTTATCAATACCATCCTGTACCAGTTTTCATCAACAGCAGTGGCAATCTATGGAATCCTGATGAAAGTTCAGAACCTGGCACAGATTGGCGTCCAGGGAATGAACAACGGCCTGATCCCGATTATTGCTTACAATTATGGGGCCGGAAAAGAAAAGAGAATCCATGAGACAATCCGGTGCGCATTTCTTTATGCAGTGATAATCATGATAGTGGTCCTGATTTCTCTTGAATTGATACCGGATAAAATCCTGATGTTGTTTGACGCCTCTGAGCAGATGATACGGCTCGGTATTCCAGCGGTCAGAATTATGTCGGTCAGCTTTTTTGTATCGTCGGTGGGGATTATATTTGCGGCAATTTTTCAGGGGTTTGGAAATGGAAACTACAGCATGTATCTTGCATTCATGCGCCAGGTAATTCTGCTCATACCGATTCTTCTGATTGGAGCAGCTATAGGAAATATAACGGTTATCTGGTCGGGGTTTGCGGTGGCGGAGGCGCTGTCCATTCCTTTTGGAATGTGGTTATATGGAAAAGTAACACAAAATATGATTGCGCCTATGGCAGAAACTTATGGGGAAAACAGGGTCGAAACTGCATAGAAACAATAAATCAATAAGTGTCAATTATATGTAGAACACACGATGCTTTGCGGGTATAGAGGGAAATGGAGACAAGGGAGGTGATAGATTAGAATGGCAAACTATGTGGAAAACCCTGATTCCGTGATTCAAAATCTGGAGGATGCCGGATGTGATATGGAGATGGTGGCAGAGTTTATGAAATTAGGCATCGCTGGAAACCGGCAGAACCAGTTAAAGCTGTTGGAACAGCATAGAAAACGCCTGTTGGAAAAAGTACATACGAATGAAAAGCGGATTGACTGCCTGGACTATCTGGTGTTTCAGATGAATAAAGAAGAATAACAGGATTATATAAGGAAGGAGTGCTGAACCCTGCCTATACCTTTACGCTGCCCAGGTATCAGATGGTGGCAGGCTTTTATGATATTATGTCTCATATTCTGGAACAGTACTTTTCCGGTGAGGATGACAATACTTCCGATTATATCATGGAGGGGATGTTAAAATCCATGATTCACAGCTCCAGGATTGCAGTTAAGAATCCTTTGGACTATGAGGCCAGAAGCAATATCATGTGGACCGCTACATGGGCATTAAATACACTGGTGTCCAAAGGAAAGACAACAGACTGGATAGTGCATATGATTGGGCAGCCGGCAGGAGCTTACACGGATGCCACCCACGGAATGACACTGTCTGCCGTTTCCATGGCCTATTACAGATTCCTGATGCCTTACGGCCTTGCTAAATTAAAACGGTATGCTGTCAATGTATGGGATGTGGACCCAGCCGGAAAAACCGATGAGGAACTTGCGGCGGAGGGCCTGAAACAGATGGATAGCTACATGAAGGAACTGGGCCTTGTAATGAGTATCCGAAAACTGGGAGTCACAGAGGAAATGATCGGGGGCATAGCGAACGGTACATTTGTGATGGACGGCGGCTATAAGGTACTGACCCATGATGAGATTGTACAGATTTTGAAGGAAAACATGGCATAAAAAGTATACCCAAAAGGTACCCCGCAATTCAAGCCTTGCGGGCAGGGCGCGCTTTGCGCGGTAAGATATGGAAGAAAAGAAAGGAACATTATCATGGCAAATTACATTGCAGAATTAAGTAAAGATGTAGAAAGAAAACACGTGAGATATAATAACCGTTACGGACTTGCCATTGCAGCAGATCTCTATCAGGCAAAGGCGATCGATGGCAGCGAAACGCATCCGGCGATTATCGTGGGTGCGCCCTATGGCGGCGTAAAAGAGCAGGGGCCTTGCGTTTATGCCAATGAACTGGCCAAAAGAGGATTTGTGGTCCTGACCTTTGACCAGTCCTTTATGGGGGAGTCCGCCGGGGAGCCGAGGAATCTTTCGTCGCCGGAAATCTTTACGGAGAATTTCAGCGCAGCGGTGGATTACCTTGGAGTCAAAGTCCCATATGTGGACTGTGATAAAATCGGGGTAATCGGTATCTGTGGTTCCGGAGGCTTCGCTTTATCCGCAGCACAGGCGGATACAAGAATCAAAGCGGTGGCAACCGCAAGCATGTATGTCATGACAACCGCCGTCCGCGGCACGCAGGATCAAGCTGCGCTGGCAGAAATGAAAGAACGGCTGTCTCTGAAACGGTGGGAAGATTTTGAACAGGGATATCCGGAATATATTCCCAGTTTTCCGGTAGAACCCATAGATGCAGTGCCGGAAGGAATGCCGGAGCCGGGAGCTGAATGGTTCCGCTTCTACGCAGTAAAGAGAGGCCACCATCCGAACGCCAGAGGCGGATTTACTACAACCAGTGATCTGGCATTTTTGAATGCCGACTTAACCGCGTTTGTTGGGGAGATATCACCAAGGCCCGTTCTCTTTATTGCAGGTGACCGTGCCCACTCAAAGTTCTTTTCTGAAATGGTATACGAGAAAGCACAGGAGCCGAAGGAACTTTATGTGGTGGAGGATGCGGAGCACATTGATTTATATGACAGGACAGATCGGATTCCCTTTGATAAGCTGGAGCGCTTTTTCAGAGAGAATTTGTGAAAGGAAGGAAATGTATGAGTAAAAGAATTCTGGTTTTATCGACCAGCCCCCGTATCGGCGGAAATTCGGAGACACTGGCGGATGTATTTATAAAAGGCGCAGAGGAGGCAGGTCATGAGACAAAGAAAATCTGCCTTTATGATAAGAAAATTGAATTCTGCAAGGGCTGCCTGGGCTGCCAGACCACAGGGAAATGTATCCTGCGCGACGACGCAGAGAGAATTATAGCGCAGATGAAAGCAATGGATGTATTGGTATTTGCGACCCCGATTTATTTCTATGAGATGTCGGGGCAGATGAAAACATTGTTGGACCGCACCAATCCGCTGTTCCCGGCAGAGTATGAATTCCGTGACATTTATCTGCTGGCCACTTCGGCGGACGAGGAGGAAAGCTCTATGGAGGCTGCAGTGAAAGGCCTGGAGGGCTGGATCAGCTGTTTTGAAAAGTCCCGTCTGGCCGGCGTCGTGCGCGGAACCGGTGCTGACAAAAAAGGAGCAATAGAGGAATGTGGGGAAGCGCTGTCTGCCGCATATGAAATGGGTAGAAATGTTTAGAAGGAGGCCGGGGCAATTTCCCTGGTGACAACCATACCGGTCGCTGCAATCGCCTCTAAATAGTGAGATGCAGACAGTTAAAACCGCCCGTACCCAAAATGGCTGAGTATTTCTGAAATCCAGAAAACCCAGCTATATGATATACTCAAAAAGCATAGAAATCAATTTGATATAAGCATTGAATATTTCATGCTATTGGTATTAAAATATCGTCAGATAAAGAAAAAGAGTAAAACGGCAAAGTTTATTTAAAGTTTATACTTATGTTAGCCAGCCGTTATTTTCGTCAGTTAGGATAGTTCATATTAAGAAACAGACTCACATTATTTTAAGGAGGAGCAGACAAAATGAAACAGATTAATCAGAAGTTTTTAACAGGAGAGCGCGCGTTATTCCAGGGTAAGGATTTGAAAATCTATGATACCACTTTTGCTGATGGGGAATCCCCTTTAAAGGAAAGCAGAAACATTGAGCTTTACCGCAGCATGTTCAAGTGGAAATATCCGCTGTGGTACAGTCACAATATTAAAATGGAGGACTGCGTGCTGTTTGAGATGGGGCGTGCCGGAATCTGGTATACGGAGAATATCTCCATGAAAAACTGTATTGTGGAGGCTCCAAAAAATTTCCGCCGTACCACCGGAATCGAACTGGAGCGCGTTACCATGCCGAATGCAGGTGAGACCCTGTGGAACTGCGATCAGATCCGGATGGACCAGGTATCCGCGAAAGGCGATTATTTTGCAATGAACAGCAGCAATCTTTATATCGACGGCTTTGAACTGGTTGGAAATTATTCCTTTGATGGGGTTAAAAATGCGGAAATTCATCACGCAAGGCTGCTGTCCAAGGACGCGTTCTGGAACAGTGAAAATGTAACGGTTTATGATTCCTTTATTTCCGGCGAATATTTAGGCTGGAATGCGAAGAACTTAACGCTCATCAACTGTACCATTGAAAGCAGCCAGGGTATGTGTTACATTGACAATCTGGTGATGAAAAACTGCCGCCTTTTAAATACAACGCTTGCATTTGAATATTCCACGGTGGATGTGGAGGTGAACAATACCATTGACAGCGTTTTAAATCCCAACAGCGGCATAATCCGGGCAGGAAAAATCGAAGAACTGATTATGGATGCATCAAAGATTGATGTGACAAAAACGTTCATTCAGACGGAAGAATTAAAGGAGGCTGTGTAGGATGCCTTACAATTTTGATGAGTTAACCGAGCGCCGGGGAACAGGTTCCATGAAGTGGGATGTACCGGAGGGTGAGCTTCCCATGTGGGTGGCGGATATGGATTTTGAGACAGCCCCGGAAATCAGGGAAGCGCTGATGAAACGGGCAGCCCATGGGATTTTTGGCTATACGGTAGTTCCGGACGCATGGAGAGAAGCGGTCACCGGCTGGTGGGAACGGCGGCACGGCTTTGTGATGGAAAAAGACTGGCTGTACAAAGAT
>OGYA01002580.1_pt1 | contig 9910 bp, 10 predicted proteins | sample 1576401 | NCBI WGS metagenome assembly OGYA01 (sample SAMEA3541485, study PRJEB24748) | human gut metagenome | biome: human gut; feature: human-associated habitat; material: faeces | place: China | collected 2012 | reverse complement strand
GCCGACCTGGTTCTGGTGACGTGCGCGCACACCAACGTCGACTACGGATTCGTGCAGAGGCACGCGAAGGCCGTCCTCGACACGAAGAACGCCATGAAGGGCGTGTCCCCCAGAGAGAACCTCGAGGTGCTGTAGGATGAAGTACGCACTTATCGGCTGCGGCCGCATCGCAGCGAACCATGTGAAGGCCGCCCTGAACAACGATATGGAGTTCGTGGCGGCCTGCGATATCGATCTCGGCAAGATCGACGCGCTCTTCCGCAAAACGGATTACGACGGCGGGGCTACAAAGCGCTACGCCGACTACCTGCAGATGATCGAGGAGAATCCCGACATCGAGCTGGCGAGCATAGCCACCGAGAGCGGCGAGCACGCCCGCATCGCGCTCGACTGCATCGAGGCGGGCATCAACGTCGTGATCGAGAAGCCCATCGCGATGTCGATCGAGGACGCCGACGAGATCGTCCGGCGCGCGGAGGAGAAGGGCGTCGTCGCGTCCGCCTGCCATCAGAACCGGTTCAACGTCGCCGTCCGGCACGCCCGCGACGCCGTGGAGGGGGGCCGCTTCGGACGCATGTCCCACGGCTCCGTCCACGTGCGCTGGAACCGCAACCGCGGCTACTACGACCAGGCGCCGTGGCGCGGCACCTGGGCCCAGGACGGCGGCTGCCTCATGAACCAGTGCATCCACGGCATCGACCTGCTCCGCTGGCTCATGGGCGGGGATATCGTGTCCGTGTACGCGCAGACCCGGCAGCGGTTCCACGATTACCTGGAGGCGGAGGACGTGGGCGTCGCCGTCTTGACGTTCTCCGACGGGTCCGTGGCCACCATCGAGGGAACGGTGAACGTGCACCCGGAGAACCTCGAGGAGACGCTGTATTTGTTCGGCGAGTCCGGCACCGTCAAGATCGGGGGCACCTCCACCAACACGATCGACGTTTGGGATTTCGCCGACGAGACGGAGTCGGACCGGGCGATCAAAGGCTTGGAGGAGCAGACCTCCAACGTGTACGGCAACGGCCATACCGCCTTGTTCGCCGACGTGGCCGAGGCGATCGGGCAGCATCGCGCTCCCCGCGTGGACGCGAAGGCGGGGCGCGACGCGCTCGAGGTCGTGCTCGCCATGTACAAGAGCCAGAAGACGGGCCTGCCCGTAGAGCTCCCGCTCGAGGGCTTCGCGAGCACCGACATGGAAGGCGCCTTCTGATGCCCGGCTACTTCGTGCACGAAAGCGCGTTTGTCGACGAAGGGGCGTCGGTTGGTGCGGGCACGAGGATATGGCATTTCAGCCATGTGCAGTCGGGTGCATCGATCGGCCGCGATTGCAGCTTGGGTCAGAACGTGAACGTCGCGGCAAACGCGCGCATCGGCGACGGATGCAGGATACAGAACAACGTCGCGGTTTACGAAGGGGTCGAACTGGAGGACTACGTCTTCTGCGGCCCGTCGTGCGTGTTCACCAACGACCTCACGCCGAGGGCGAAATACCCCAAAGGCCCCGCCGCGTTCAAGAGGACGGTCGTTCGCGAAGGAGCGTCGATCGGGGCGAACGCGACGATCGTCTGCGGAAACGAAATAGGCGCATGGGCGATGATCGGCTCGGGCGCCGTGGTCACGTCAAACGTCCGGCCGCATGCGCTCATGCTGGGAGTGCCGGCGCGGCAGCATGGATGGGCATGCGAATGCGGAGCCGTCCTTTCCGAAGATTTGGCATGCGAGGTTTGCGGGAGGACGTACGTGCAAGGCAATGAGGGACTGAATGAGGTGCAGCGTGGAATTTCGTGATCTGAAAGCCCAGTACCGGGCGCTCGAGCCCGAGATCGTCGAGGCTTCGCTCGGCGTTCTTGGGTCGGGCTGTTTCATCGGCGGCCCGAAGGTTGCGGAGCTCGAAACCCGGCTCGCAGACTACGTCGGCGCCAGGCACTGCATAACCTGCGCCAACGGAACCGACGCGCTGCAGCTCGCGCTCATGGCTTGGGGCGTCGGACCGGGCGACGCGGTGTTCGTGCCCGACTTCACGTTCTTCGCGAGCGGGGAGGCGCCGGCGCTGCTCGGCGCGACGCCCGCGTTCGTGGACGTCGACGAGCGGACCTTCAACCTCGATCCCGTCAAGCTTGAAGAGGCCGTACGGTTCGTGGAGAACGAGACCGGCCTCCTCCCCAGGGCCGTCGTGGCGGTCGACCTCTTCGGGCTGCCGGCGGATTACCCGGCGATCCGCGAGGTCTGCGAGCGCCACGGCATGCTGCTGTTGGAGGACGGCGCGCAGGGCTTCGGCGGCTCCATCGACGGGAAGATGGCGTGCTCGTTCGGCGACGTCTCCACCACGAGCTTCTTCCCCGCCAAGCCGCTCGGCTGCTATGGCGACGGCGGCGCGGTGTTCACCGATTCGGACGAATGGGCGGAGCTGATCCGCAGTTACGCCGTGCATGGCAAGGGGTCGATGAAGTACGACAACGTGCGCGTCGGCATCAACAGCCGACTTGATTCGATCCAGGCCGCGATCCTGCTCGTGAAGCTCGAAGCGTTCGAGCGATACGAGCTCGACGCCGTGAACGAGGCCGCGGCGCCCTACGACGAGGCCCTCGCCGGAAGCGGCCTCGCGCTTCCGACGGTGCCCGAGGGCTGCCGCAGCTCGTGGGCGCAGTACACCGTGCAGCTGCCGCAGGGCTTCGACCGGGACGCCCTCCAGGCCTCGCTCAAGGAGCGGGGCGTCCCCACCATGGTTTACTATCCCAAGCCCATGCACGAGCAGAGGGCGTTCGAGGGCGCGCATCTGTGCCCCGGCGGATGCCCCGTGGCGAAGCGGTTGTGCGAGACGGTTCTGAGCCTGCCGATGGGGCCGTATTTGGATGAAACAGATTTGGCAACCGTCTCGCATAGCCTTATTTCGCTTCTCTCAGAATTGTCCTGATGCGTACATTCAGCTTTATGAGAAATGCCGCTGTCGGCCTAGTGTGCAAGATGCTCGTCCTGGTTCTAAACTTCGTCGTGAGGACCGCTTTTGCGTACACGCTATCGGTTGAGTACTTGGGGATCGACAGCCTTTTCGCCAACGTTTTGGTGATACTAAACTTGTCGGATTTAGGACTCTCCTCTGTCATCGTTTTCGCTTTGTACAAGCCATTGGCCGAAGGGGACGAATCGAGAGTGAAATCGCTGCTGCACTTCTACTGCAACACGTACAGGATTCTTGGATTCGTGTTCCTGGGGGCCGGCGCAGCGCTAACGCCGTTTTTGCCTTATCTGCTTACGGGCTCGACCGATTTGGTGAACATCTATATCGTCTATGCATTATACCTAGCTCGAACTGTGAGTTCGTATTGGTTTTTTGCATATAAAAAGGCTCTGCTGACCGCAGATCAGAAAGAATACGTCGTCACCTTGATCAACACAGGAGCCACGCTGGTCATGGTCGCCGTTCAAGTTGCGCTCCTTGTCTTGTTGAGCGATCAGCCTGAACTTTCCTTTTACCTTTACGTTTCCATTGGGGCGGTAACGACGATAGCCGGTAATGCGATGACGGCATGGTACGTCGACAGGAACTACCCTTATACGTTGGATGCGAATGCCGAAAAGCTGAACGAGGCGGAGCGCAATTCCATCCTGAAGAACGTGTATGGAGGTGCTTTGCATAAAGTAAGCTCTGCGATAAACAATTCCGCGACAAGCTTAATCATTTCCTCTTTGATCGGTGTTATTTTCGTTGGGTACTACTCAAATTATGCAATTCTCCTGACAGGAATCATGGCGATTTTAGGAGCGGTATTCGCCCCTGTTGTCGCAAGCGTAGGAAACCTCAACGCAATCGAATCGGTAGAGAAAAGCGAATTGGTTTTCAGGTCTCTTCATCTTGCATGTTTTTGGGCTTACGGGCTTTCCTGCGTTGCGTTCCTTATTCTGGCCAATCCCTTCATCACGATATGGCTTGGCGGCGAATGGGTTTTGGGAATGGATGTGGTGGTGGCGCTTACGTTGAAGCTTGCAATTGACGGATTGATGGGAGCCGTAATCAGTTATCGACAGGCATCGGGATTGTATTGGAATACCCGGTATCGCTACGTTGCGTCCGTGTTTGTGAACATCGCAAGCGCGCTCCTTTTTGTTCATTTGGGGTTTGGTGTGGCGGGAGCGATTCTGGGTTGCTGTTGCGGAGAAGTGGTCGCGCTCCTCGTTGATCCGTTTGTGGTTTGCAGGGAAGTGTTCAATAGGAAGCCGGTTTTCTTCTATTCGATGTACGCCAAATCTTTCGTTCTTCTTGCCGCGACGGCCGCTGTGTTGTATTTGGCATGTGTGCCCTTGGGAGGAAGCGGCCTGATTCCCTTCTTTCTAAAACTCGCATTATGCGTGATTGTTCCTAACGTTGTGTGGTATGCGGTCTACAGATCTAGTGTCGAATTTAGGTATTTGTCGAGTTTGCTCATACCGCTATTGCATCGCTTTTCAAAAACGCGGAAGGATGGCTAGAGTCATGACGTTAAAAGGTTTTATCAAAATGCTCTTCCCGAGGTCGATGCAAGTGAGATATACATATCTGAAATATCAAGGCAGGTTGCTACGACTGTCAAATCCCGAGCTGTACACTGACAAAATGATATGGTTGCAAAGTTTTTATAATGTCCACCGCAAAGATCTTATGCAACGCTGCTACGACAAATATCGTGCTCGTGAGTACTTTTCGGAAAAACTGGACTCGAATCGCTACACTCCAAAGCTGTTGGGCGTATACGAATCTGCGCAAGAGATACCATTCGAGTCGCTGCCTGAAAAATGCATACTAAAAGTTTCCCACAATTCCAGAGCTTGACGCTCTCCGGTTTCGAAGGTGGCTTGATTGCGTCTTGAAACCTGCCACCATCCGGTAATTCCAGCCGGGACGGAAAGCAAAAGGTCCTTATTTTCGCCAAAATTTGAAAGCTCGTCAAACGAAATCGCACGCGGACCAATGACGCTCATCTCTCCTTTTAAGACGTTTATGAAGTTAGGCAGCTCATCAACGCTAGTAGATCTAAGTACTCTTCCTAAAGGTGTGATGCGTGGGTCGTCGACAACCTTACGCTCGCGCCTCCATGCATCCATTTGCTCAGAGGTAAAATATTTTTCTATGTTATGGGAATCGGATACCATAGTCCGGAATTTATAAATCCGAAAGGGGTGCCCGCCTTTTCCAATTCGCTCTTGAGAATAGATAGGCCAAGCTTTAGTCTCGATCGCAATTGCAGTCGCAAGTATTAGTCCGGGGACAAGCGCTACAACGAGAATAAAAGCGCTGAAGGTAATATCGAATAAGCGTTTCGCATACCGGTAAATGATGCTTCTTATTCTTGACGAGAAGTTCTCTCTGAAAGTTTGGCTCGACTTACCTAAGATGGACTTGTCGTTAACCATACTTGCATCCGGATATTCTATTTTACGTCGACGAGCAATGTCCCGGAAAAGCGTGCCCCGCGAATCGGAATCCAGAGGGGCCAGGAACGCCACGTCGGAAGCGGCCATCGGCTCCGTATCCCCGAGGGTTTCGCTCGACTTTACATAACCGCGCTTATCAGACATTGGGGGCGTGGAAATCTCCTCTTGCTCCCCCGCTGTTGCGAAGTCGTCTACCAGCGCGACGGCTCCGTCGGCGGTTACGTCTATTGATTTGTCAGGGTTTCTTTCGAACAATCTCTAATCCGACTTTGACGGTTTTCACACGACCAAGAATCTCTATCTCCAGATACGCCAGGCGCTTGTGGCGATCGAGCTTCTTGATGAGACCCGTCTGGTTCATCAGCGGGCCGTTGAGGATCACGATCTCGTCCCCTTCCATCACGCCGCTCGAGAACTCGACCACGCGGTGGTCAGGCTTGGTGAACGCGTTGATGAAGGCGACTTCTTGATCGTCGAGAGGAGTGAACACATCGTTGTTGCCGAGGAGCCTAGTGAACTTGGGGACGCTTCGCAACGCCTCACGCAGCTTTCCAGGCTGGTCTGTTATTACGAAAATATAACCAGGTAGCAGCACTTCTGAACGCATTTTCCATACGCCCTGGATGCGCTTTTTGACTTCGTACTGGGGGATGAAGGATTCTTGGATCAGCTCTTCGTCGACAAGCTTGTTGATCAGGTCAAGCACGTGCTTTTCCTGGCCGCCGACCGTTTGCACGACGTACCACAATGCCATCACCTCCCTGGCAAGACGAAATAAAGATACGGCTTCGCCCTAGCCATTCAGGCCAAAACGCAACAACGATATGCATCCTCTTGATCGATCCGGAACGCGCACCCAGCGACGATCCCGCTTTCCTCAAGATATGTATGCTGCCGTGTTTTTCACACATCGCCCTGTCGTATCCAGAGCTTGCAGCGGTGCAGTTTCCTGCCGTTAGATCACAGGTCGAACCTGTGGCCTAACGGCAGGAAGCCGTCAAACCGAACCTACAGACGCGCATGCGCTCCTCGCGTTCGGTACGTCCGCTTCGCTTCGGCGAAGTAGCCGTAGTGCTCCACCCGATGCGCATCGCTTGCGATGTACGCGTACAGGTTCTCGTCGAACAGGCGCTTGGCGGGCTTGCGCTCGGCTCCCATGCGACCGCCGGCAATGAAATCGGCCGACGCTTGCAGCTTGCAACCCATCTTCACCAGACCGCGCGCCACCTCGACATCCTCCTGGATGGCGCGATAGCGCTCGGGATGAGCGATGATCACTTGGTAGCCCATCCCCTGCAGTTCGAAGATGGTCCGTTCGTATATCTCGAAGTCGGGCTTGCCCGCCCTCGTAGACAGCTCCAATAAAAACTCGTTCGTGCCGTCGAAGTGCAGATGCTCGGCCCATTCCATGCCCAATTGCATAAGCTTGGAATGGTTCACCTCGAAGCCCATCGTCAGCGGGAACCCGTCAGCGTGCGCCACGAGCAACTCGTAAGCATCCCACATCGCGTCGTAGTCGAAGTAGGGATCGCGCACATGCGGGGTACACACGATAGACGTGATTCCCGCAGCCTTGGCGGCCTCCAGCATGGCCAGAGACTCGTCCAGGTTGCGCGCACCGTCGTCGACGCCGGGAAGGATATGGCAATGCAAATCCCTCATCAGGCCCTACGCCCTCTTCCTGCCACGGGATCCTTAGCGAATCCGCCGCGACCGCCTGCAGGAACGGGGCTGCCCTGCGCACCGCGGGGCGCACGGCGCCCGGCCGTGGGAACCGGCGTGCGCGTCTCGGCCTGCAGCGCGGAAACGTCGCCGTCATCCTTCACGCGGCTGCCGTCCTTGGTGTAGTACGCGTAATAGTATTCGGAACCGGTGCCTTCGCAGAACGTGGCGCAGATGCCGAGGATGTTGGCATCGGCCTTCTTCAGCTGCTCGCACGCGTCCACCAGCTCGGAACGCTTCGTCGAGCCGGGCTTGACCACCAACACCGTGCCGTCCACCAACGTGGACAGGATGGCGGCATCGACGAAGGTGCCGACCGGCGGCATGTCGTAAATCACATAATCGTAGCTGTCCTCCAGCGTGGCAACCAGCTTCTGGTACCGCTTGGACGAGATGATGTCGGCCGGGTTGGGTATGTTCGGCTCGACGTCGAGGAAGAACAGGTTGGGAGTCTGCGTCGGCGTGACGGCCGTCTTGAGCGGTGCCGCATCGGTGAGGACGGCGTACACGCCCGCCGCAGGACGCACGTTCAGCAGGCTGGCAAGCGTGCGACGGCGCATATCGGCCTCCACGAGCAGCACCGTCTTGCCCGACGTGGCGATAGCGCGAGCCAGCTCCACGGAGCACGTGGACTTGCCCTCGTTCGGCACCGAACTCGTCATGACGATGGAGCGGATGGGGTTGTCGGGCGACATGAAGCGGATGTTCGCAAAAAGCGTCTTCGCCGCGTTCTGCACCTCGAGCATGTTGGACGCCTGCTTCTTTTTCTTAGCCATGGCCTATACCCTCCTAACCCTTGATCGTGGGGATACGGCCGATGACCGGAATGCCCAGCAGTTCTTCAGCTTCTTCAGGGTTGCGCACCCGCGTGTTCAACATATCCAGCACCACCACGATGGCCACTGCCAGGAAGATGCCCGCGAGGAACGCGACCGCCGTGTACATGGCGCGCGGCGGGCCCGAGGGATCCGTGGGAACCTCGGCCGCGTCGACCACGTTGACGCTCTCGACGCCCATGACGCTTTGCGCGGTGGTGGACAGAACGGTGGATATCTCATTGGCGACGATGGCAGCCGCATCGGGCTTGCCCGCCGTCACCGAGATGCTGATGACGCGCGTGGTGGTGCCCGCTTCGACGGAAATCTTGTATCCGCTGAGCGAAGACATGCCAAGAGCCTCGGCCGTGCGCTTCTGCACGGTCTCCGACTTCGCCAAAGTCGCTATGTCGTTCGCCATGAGCTGGCTGGCGGTGAGGTCGTTGTACGCGGTGGTGCTCGAAGAGCTCGCGTCGTCCTTCGCAGTCAGCACGTACACGGACACCGTGGCCGTGTACTGGTTCTGCATGAGGCCCCAGCTGAAGCCTGCCGTCGCGATCGCGAGCACGACGGGCAGCACCACCACCAGGGCCAGGTGCTTGCGCAGCAGTTTGAATAGTTCGAGCAGTGTCATTCGTTCGTCTTTCTCTTCAGCGTCGTACGTACGCTGCTTGCTTACTTGCCGTTAACGGTGGTCTCGGCAGCTTCGGGATTCTCGCCGGCGTCGACCGCCTTCATCAGTGTAGCCCAACCCTCGGGATCCTCGTAGCACAGCCACAGGCCGCCGTATTCCTCCATGAAGTCGCCCTTGTACGGACCGGTGCACGTGTAGATGGTGGGGTTGCCCGCCTGTGCGAAATCGGTCGCAAGCGAGATCATCGTCTGCAAGTCGATGCTCGTAGACACGCACTGGGAGAGGTTTTGGATCAGGCCGGGGATCTCGACCGGAGGAGCTTGCAGCACGTTCTTCATGAGCGCCATGGCCATCGCGCGCACGTTCGACTGGCGGATGGCCTCCTGGTCGTCGCCATAGGCGGTGCGCATGCGGGCAAGCGCCACGCACTGCTCGCCGTTGAGCAGCTGGTTGCCGGCCTCGATATGGACGGGCGCCTGATCCTGCGTGTACACCTGGTAGTCGATGGTGTAGGGCACGTCCACGTAGATGCCGCCGATCGAATCCACGAACTCGGCCAACCCGGCGAACTCGATTTCCACGTAGTCGGAGATCTTCACACCGGTGAGGTCCTGCACCGCTGTAACGGCGCCAGCCGCCCCGTTCACGGCGAACATCTGGTTGATCTTCTCGACCTTGCCGTTGTACTCGTACGGCGTGTCGCGCGGAACCGACACCATGGTGATGACGTGGCCCACCGGATCGATGCGCACGAGCACGAGGGCGTCGGAGCGCTCCCCGTACGTCTCCCAGTTGTCCGAGCCCACCAGCAGCACGTAGAACGGCTCCATCTGGGAATCGGAGGGGGCGAGAACGCTGCTCAACTCGCTTTGCTCCTGAGCGTCGAGCGCCATGTTGCTGGCGAGGCTGCTCGTGTACCAAGCGCCGTACGCGGCGACGCCGCCCACGAGCACCACGACGACGGCGAGCGCGATAAGCGCCGCCCGCTTCAGCTTGGTGTGCTTCTTGCGCTTCTTGCGCACGCGCACGATCTCGTCAGCTTGCGAAGCGTAGCCGTAGTTCGCCGGTCGCTGGTTTGGATACGGCGTCTGCCCCGTCGGGCGCGAAGCGTACCCACCGCCCTGCGGATAAGGCCGGCTGCCATGGGGAGCCTGACCGAAACCGTCCGCGGGAGGTTGCCCATAGGCGTGAGAACCTCCGCGCGAAGCGGAGGCACCATGGCGACCCGAAGCCGTCTGTCTGTTGTTGTCGTCGAATCCCATAGGGAAAATGCGTTTCCTAACCGTCCGTACCCTGCTCCCCTTCGCCGCAGTTCGGGAACTACAAGCTC
>OGYA01002578.1_pt1 | contig 9920 bp, 9 predicted proteins | sample 1576401 | NCBI WGS metagenome assembly OGYA01 (sample SAMEA3541485, study PRJEB24748) | human gut metagenome | biome: human gut; feature: human-associated habitat; material: faeces | place: China | collected 2012 | reverse complement strand
AAAGAAGTGTCAAAGCCTCAATAATTACAATTTTATCCTTAACTTAATGACATTGCTTTAACAAAGTACTACGTCCCCAGTTATCTCAGTCGAGAAGGCTCCCACCTCTTCAGGTGGTGAGTAATAGCAAATTTGTCTCAGTGGGGAGTCCAATGTTCGACTTGAATTTTTTACATATTTTAATTCAGGAAGTTTTCGATTATGACTCCTTCTGCTTCTTCTTCTGTCATTCCCAGTGTACGGAGTTTTACAAGTTGCTCGTCGTTGATCCTTCCGATAGCCGCCTCATGGATAATTGCTGCATCTACATGTTTTGCGTTAATCTCCGGAATAGAGCTGACTTCTGCGTGATCCATGATAATAGAGTCGCATTGTACATGAGCATGGCAGAGATTTTTACCGACTGCTCTTGGGTGAAATATCTGCCTGGAGCTGCCTTTTGCAACGGATCTGGATACAATCTGTGCAGAGCTTCCTTCACCATTCATTTCTACCATCATATTGGAAGTTGCTTCCTGGTTTCCATGTGTCATCAGCTTCTCTATAACGTACAGTTTTGAGTTTGCTTCCAGATATACATTATTCTCACGTACAGTGGAATCTACACCTTTTATCTGTGCGGTATCAAGTGTAAATACGGAATTCTCGCCAAGATAAACTTCTGTGACCGGGTTGAGGACTCTTGTTCCTGTTCCTTCGCCTTCTCCGTAATGTTTCTCCACATAACGTACGTTGCAGTTTTTTTCTACGTGAAATGTGTGGATTCCATCATGGCGGCTTTCATTGCAACCGCTGTTGTGAATTCCACAGCCTGCAACAATCGTTACATTTGCTCCTTCTTCTATATAAAAATCATTATAAACCACATCGGTCATTCCTGTGGCGTCTACAACGACCGGAATATGTACTTCTTCTCCATCTGTCTTACCATCAATATAAATGTCGATGCCCGGCTTATCCTGCTTTTTCTTAATTTTGATATGCTCGCTGTCACCGTGGCAGAGGGCAATTCCATTGTGTCTTAAGTTAAATGCACCTGACTGTTTAAATCCACTTGCATCGATCTGTTCCAGTACTTTTTTTGTAATTTCATCTAACGTCATCATATTGCTTTCCTCCCTCCTTATCTGCATGTCAGACAGCTATAAGAATCTGCTGTCTTTCCTAATAGTTGTGGAAGGATCTCATCAGTTGCTCCAATGGACGCGATCTTACCGTCTTCGATGACCATGATCCGGTCTGCCATCTGAATGATTCTCTCCTGATGTGAAATGAGAACCAGACATTCTCTTTTCTCTTTGTGGATTTCTTCAAACCGCCTGATCAGCATGGAAAAGCTCCACAGGTCGATGCCGGCCTCCGGCTCATCGAAAATGCTGACTTTATGCGGTTTTGCAAGCACCGTTGCAATCTCCAGACGTTTCATTTCACCGCCTGATAGTGTGCCATCCACTTCTCTTTCAATGTACTCATTTGCGCAAAGACCGACCGTACTTAAAAGCTTACAACACTCTTCTCTTTTTAATTCTTTACCTGCTGAGAGTGACAACAGCTTCATAACAGTCATTCCTTTAAATCTCGGTGGCTGCTGAAATGCATAACCGATTCCTGCATCTGCTCTGTGATTGATATCATAATTGCTGATATCCTCTCCATCTAAAATAATCTGCCCGGCGCTTGCTTTTTCAATTCCCATTAAAACTTTCGCAAGTGTGGACTTTCCTCCACCATTTGGTCCGGTAATGACAAGCATCTCGCCGTCCGCAACATCGAAACTGATGTTTTCAACAATGCTTCTCTCTACTCCATTCTCCTGAACCTGGAATGTAAGATTCTTTACCTCCAGCATAACATAATCTCCCTTCTGACCCATATCAGATTTCAAAATGTCCCGGCAAAAGCCCCAGACACCTTTCTATTATAAATCATGTGAAAAATGTTGTCACCTTTTATTCCAAGTGATTTAGTATATTTTACATTTTTTCACTTCCTGATACTCCATGCCTCCAACCGCGTCACCTCTATTTTATTTCCTGACTCTAATCGCGTCACCTCTATTTATCAAATTCAGAAAGTGGAAAAAATTTCCATAAGAATTTTCCCCTTTCTTTTTCCTCTCCATGTTGAACTCATATTTGACGAATGTTATAATAGTGATTGGCGTAAAATGAATTGATAATTTTGATAACAGGAGGACTTCTTTATGCCTAATTACCCGGACTCAATCCAGGATCTAGAACCGCTTAGCGGTCTATATATAAGAAAAAAATTTTTAAATGAAGTGCGTACTTTTCTGGACCAGAAGCATCCGCAAGGCTGGTGTATTGTAGCCATCGATATTGAGAATTTTAAATTATTCAATGACTGGTACGGGCAGGACAGCGGTGATTATCTGCTTTTGGAAATTGCTGCCTATCTTCGAAACCTTCACCAGGAAGATAACTACATCACCGGACACTTTAGTGCCGATGACTTTTTTATCTGCATGCCAGATGACAGTCACAAACTCCGCCACATTTATGCAACAATTTATCATTACATTGATAAGCTGGAACAAGATGATAGTTTCCTTCCATCCATCGGTGTCTATCAGATTGAAGACGAATCTCTGAATGTCAGCACGATGTGCAACAATGCGCAGATTGCGGCTTCCAGTGTTGTTGGAAAGATTGGAAACAGAATCTGCTATTTCGAATCTGGCATGACTAAAAAAATAGAATTAAAGCAGCGCATTCTCCGGGATGCACGACATGGACTGGAAAATCACGAATTTATCTTCTATCTCCAGCCCAAATGTAACATGGCGACCGGTGAACTGGTCAGCATGGAGGCGCTTGCCAGATGGCAGAAATCTGACGGAACTTTTGTCTCACCCGGAGAATTTATCCCACTGTTCGAAAGCAGTGGATTTATTACCCGCTTTGACATGTACATCTGGAAATCTGTCTGCAAAACTTTAGCCGCCTGGCAGGATAAAGGCTGCAAACTTGTTCCGATTTCCATCAATGTCTCTATGATAGACATTACGAATATTGACGTGCCTCAATATTTGTCAATGCTTACAGAGCAGTACCACATTTCCCCGGAATATCTGCCTGTGGAAATTACAGAATCTGTCTTTGCAGAGAGCAACACCATTGTAAAAAATACTATTACCCGTTTCCACAAAAAGGGTTTTTACGTGCTCATGGACGATTTTGGCAGTGGATATTCTTCTTTAAATGTGTTAAAAGACGCGAATGTAGATTATCTGAAATTAGATATGAAGTTCATGCAGATCGATGCAAAGAATAAAGGAAAAGGAATTCAGATTCTGAAATCTATCGTAGATATGGCTTACCGGCTTGGTCTTGTAATCATCGCAGAAGGTGTTGAGACAAAGGAACAGTCCGAGATTCTGAAATCCATGAACTGTAACTATGGTCAGGGATTTTATTTTCACAGACCTATGTCGGTAGAAGCTGCTGAGGAACTCATTCAGACGATTCCAATCGAGAACTTCCGGGCCGCCCATGAACAGGTCAGCCGGATTCGTAATGTCTGCGAAGCGCTCCCTGATTCCCCGGAAATGTGGAAGTTAGGTGACAATATTTTCCGGATTCTTCTGGATCATATGCTTCTGCTCTCCAGATTTAATCTGATTACCGGAGGTATGGAAACGATCAAAAGAGATTCGTCTCTTGCAGGTTTTGGAATTGAATATGAAACCGATTATCAGACCTACATGTCCCGCCTACTGGACGAACAGTTAGTCCATCCGGACGATGCAGATGAATTTCGCTCTATCATGACTCTTGACCAGCTTCGTTTGCGTATGTTCCATGAAAAAGGATCTGTCATCTATCGCTTCCGCAGAAAATTCAAAGCCGGATATTTCTGGACATCACTGGAACTTTTCCCGGATACTGAATGTTCCAAAGAAAATCCTTGGGTCGTTATGGTTATTCATGAATCTCCGTCAGTGAATCCAGATCTTTAAGCTCTGACGCTGACATTTCAAACATCTGGACATCGTCCAGATGTTTTTTTAATACACATTTTCCACCCACATCACCTTCAAGATTTTTTAGTTCCTCGTAATATTTGCACGCAAAAATCACAGGATTCCCCATTCTTCCAGCATTTTCACTAACCAAGATACCTTTCTTTGAGACTTCCCATGTTTCCACCATGTTTTCAAGTGATTCTCTTGTCAGATATGGCTGGGCTGCCACTGCAAACTGGAAAATAATACGAATGATTTTCCGCTCGCATTAAGTAACCGCCAATTCTTCTACGGCTGCCTGTTTTTCCACATTTTCCTTCCAATTCTATGAGCTTTTCCACTCCAAGACGGATAGAGCCGGATATTCCGGCTTCCGGATGTGGATTATTCACGGTTTTCATGTACGGAAAATGTGCTTCTATGTCATAGATGATCTCTTCATACTGCGTCACAATCACTATGGTATCCAAAAGCCCTTTCTGCCACAATGCAGCTACAACTTCCAGTCCGTAGCGGTACATACATTTTCCATTCAACCTATATAACAACTTGTTCGAGCCAAATCGGGTGCTGTTGCCCGCTGCCAGAAAAATAAAATTCATTCATTTTTCTCCATTCTTCTACTGTATAGCTTCCAATGCCTGATTTGCTCCAATCAAAATCAGAACATTCCCTTCCTTCAGCTGTTCTTTTGGATCTGGATTGACTTCTACTTTGTCTCCCATCTTGATTCCCACAACAATAACGTCATAAGTTTTTCTTACATCTAACTCTAAAAGCGTCCTGCCAACCCATTTTTCCGGCACTTCTGTTTCGACCAGGCTATAATCCGGTGAGAGCGCGATCCAGTCCGTAAAGTTTGCAGACATCAGATTCCTTGCCACACGCATTCCCATCTCTTTTTCCGGAAAAATAACAGAATCTGCTCCGATTTTCTTAAGCACTGTTGCATGAAGTTCATTTTTTGCCTTTGCCATAACATATGGAACACCAATTTCCTTGCACACAAGTGTTGCCATGATACTCGCTTCCATATTGTCTGATGCCGCTACCACAACTCCGTCCAGATTCCTTGTTCCAAGCGAACGGATAAAATCTGCATCTTCAATGTCTGCTTTCATAGCATAGGACACCTGATTCGCAATTGCCTCCACACGCTCCATATTTGCATCGATTGCAACCACTTCACAACCTAATTTTTGAAGCTCAATGGCAACACTTTCTCCAAAACTACCTAACCCAAATACCGCATACTGCTTCTTCACTATATCTCCTCCATATCACATTTTCTTTCATTTTTCTTACTTTATCCTACCAGTATATTATTCGTCGGAAGTGTGCGCACCCTGTCTTTTTGATTCTTTTTTCCTGCAAACAAAAGTGCAATTGTCATAGGTCCGACTCTTCCAATATACATTAGTGTAATAATTACCGCCTGACTTTCCCTGCACAGATGGGAAGTCAGGTCTGCAGTCAGGCCGACGGTTCCAAGCGCAGATGCCGTCTCATACATAATGTTCAGAAAGGATAACTTGTCTGCTTCAAATACTGCAATCAATGTTGTTCCAGTCAAGTAACAGATCAGCGCAAGCACGACTGTCACAAATCCCATTCTGACATTTTGCGCGGATATTCTTCTTCCAAAACATTCCGTATCCTGTCCCCCACGGACAAATGCAATGCATGTAAGCATGAGCATTGCTATAGTAGTAGTCTTCACACCTCCTGCCGTTCCTCCAGGTGATCCTCCGATAAACATCAAAAGGATATTCAGAAATCTTGTCTCTTCATGCATACCTGCCTGTGAAAATGTAGAATATCCCGCTGTTCTGGTCGTCACTGACTGAAAGGCAGATGCCATCCATTTCTCTCCAAAACTTAAGTGTCCAATTGTATCCGGATTATGATATTCCAGTAAAAATGTCAATAATGTTCCCACTGCCAGCAATATCAAGGTTGTCACGATTGCAAGCTTTGAATGCAGCCGGAGTCTTGTAAACCACCATTTTCCAGGAATTTCTTTCTTTCGGATTTTTTTAATATTACCCAGCACATCATACCAGACACTAAATCCGATACCACTTAAGATGATCAGAAGCATTGTCGTAATATTAATGAGTGGATTACAGATATATTTTGCCAGACTGTCTGAACCTAGTATATCAATTCCTGCATTGCAGAACGCAGATACCGAATGAAAGATGCTATACCCAATTCCACGCAGCAATCCATATTCCGGCACGAACTGCACTGCATAGAATAAAGCTCCCACACCCTCAATCGTAAATGTTCCGATCAGAATTCTTCTGACCATTCCTACAATACCACCAATAGAATCTGCGTTATACGTCTCCTGGATAACCATACGCTCCCTGACAGTAATCTGTCTGCGTAAGAGAAAAAAGAATGCCGTTACACAGGCAATGATTCCAAGTCCGCCAATCTGTATCAATATCAACAAAATTACTTTTCCAAATAATGTGAATTGAGTTTGCGGAATGATTGTAACCAGCCCTGTCACACACACTGCAGATGCCGATGTAAATAACGCATCAAAGAATTCAATCGGCTTCTGGTTGCTGACCGGAAGCCATAAAAGAACTGCTCCGGTCACAATTACAAACAAAAATCCGGCTGCCAGAATCCTCATCGTATTCCAGCGGATATTTTTCTTTCTATTATATCTTTTCATATGTTTTCTTCCTTTGATTTTTCAATAACCACATTATGCTCTTTTTCTTTTCTTTTGTCTACTTTTTTATATATTCTATATAAGTCTATACTTTTTATTTCTTGCGAAACTTCTTTCCAGGTACTATACTAAATTTAGTTTCAGTTTTAGTTTTATATATTTGTTTTCTACGAGGAGATTGGATTATGATTACAACTACCGATTTCGGAACTTTATGTGACGGCAGAACAGTCAGATTATATACATTAAAAAATGACGCCATCGAACTTTCTGTCACAGATTACGGCAGCACTCTCGTACGCCTGCTCGTCCCGGATAAGAATGGCAAGCCAACGGATGTTGTCCTTGGCTATGATGATCTTGCAGGCTATGAGGCCGATGACACCTGCTTTGGAAATAATGTCGGCAGAAGCGCCAATCGTATCGGAGGTGCTTCATTTACACTGAATGGTACAGAATATAAACTGGCTGCCAACGATGGTGAAAATAATCTTCACAGCGGTCCGGACTCTTACTCAAAACGGATCTGGAACGTAGCAGCTAAAACAGATACCTCCATTACATTTTCTCTGGAAAGCCCTCATATGGATCAGGGATTTCCAGGAGCACTGACCATGTCTGTCACCTACGAGATTTCCGGTCAGAACGATGAGCCTGCTTTCTCGATTACATACGAAGCAACTCCGGATCAGGATACATTGATCAGCATGACGCACCACAGTTACTATAATCTGAACGGAGAAGGTTCCGGTGATATTCTGAATCATAAGGTTACGCTGGCAGCAGACTTCTATACTCCAACTGATGCTGCTTCTGTTCCAACCGGAGAAATTACTTCTGTCACCGGAACGGTTATGGATTTTCGTGACGGACGTTATCTTGGCACTGATATTGAAGCTTCTACGTTACAGACTGCCCGCGGCTACGATCACAACTGGGTAATTGGAACCGGATATGGCGTTCCTCACAAAGTGTTGACCGCGACAGGTGACCAGAGCGGCATCTCCATGGACTTATCGACAGATTATCCTGGAATCCAGCTTTACACTGCCAACTATCTGGAGCATGTTGCCGGAAAGCAAGGGCATGTATACGAAGCAAGAGATGCTGTGTGCTTCGAGCCACAATATTTTCCAGATGCTATTCATCATCCGAATTTTCCAAGCCCCGTGGTAAAAGCCGGTGAAACTTATAAAAAGCAAATTATTTATCATTTTTATACAGACTAACTGCAGTAAAATGATAAAAATCCCAAGATGGACAGCTCTTCTACAAGCTCTCCATCTTGGGATTTTTTATGAAATTCTAACAACCTAATATCCTGTCTCCGTTGTATACTGCTCTGCCATCGTATCCCAGCTCGTAAATTTCTCATCGCCTCTGTGATCCGGCAGCATATAATGCTCCTGCAAATACATGGTCATATAATCTGTAACTTTATGTGCTCCTGACAGGTTCAAATGATCACCTTTATCCAGGGTGTCATTTTTCCAGTCGATTCCCAGTTCCTTAAGCTTCTGATTAAAATCAATATAAGGAATTCCATACTTCCCGGCGTATTTTAGCACTGCATTGTATCTCTTGTAATTATGATTTACCGGAGAAGCCGATGTGTAAAGCAAGAGCTGAATTTTGTTTTTCTCACACAGTTTCCGGATTTTATCCAAATACCAGAGATTTATTTGGGGTATTTCTTTTTCCTTTTTCGTCTTCTTCATGTAACTGCCTTTGCTGTATGCTGCCACTCCCGACCGGATTGCAAAGCCTTTGTAAGACTGCCATCCTTCTGGTATCTGGTCATTCACAATATTTTTCCACAAATTATGATATTGTAACACCGGAAAATAGTACATAGCTGTATCGCTGATAGAACTGCGCAGACTATCCGGTGTATTCGTATAGCGAAACAACATATTAGTTTCCAATAGTACGACCTGTGGTGACTGATAATCTAAAGCATGCTTTAACATATAATATGATTCCGAAATGCGCTGACCAGATTGTCCACATATATAACTTGTAATTCCGACACTTTTCCACAATTCCATCGGAGATATCGACGTCATGCTCTCACTGTCCCCAATTACAAGCATATCTATAGAGTCTTTTTGTTCTTTCTGAATACCGACATAGCTGTTATATCTTCCCGGCAGCCCTGCAAGTCTGCCGATATAGATACGTTCTATCCAGTCAGATAACATCACCGTACTGCATATCACTATAAATATAAATATTCCTATCTTTTTCTTCATGTCTATATCCTCTAAAATCCTGCATAAATCAAATCAATCATCTGATAACCTTCTCCATATGCCCCAAAGATCAGAATTGCCATAACAAGACCATAGCAAATGACCCATTTTCCAGGAACAAATGCTTTTTCAACCGTGCAAAGCCACTGTTTTTGACACATTTTTGTTTCTTTCGGCCAATACTCCTTCATCAGATCTGCGAAAAATACTATCATACAGCCAATTATTATAATTCTGAAATCATTTTGATCCAAACCTAATGTAAGCAAGGTGCCATCCTTAAACGTCTCTGTCGTGAATCCCTGAAAGATACTTTTAAACATATGAAATCCCTGACGGAAGCCATCTCCTCGGAAAAACATTTCACCCGTGAATATGATGATCAGCATCTTCACTGTCTGAAATGCTTTATAGAACATACACTCTGGATTAATATGAAGTACTGCAAGAATTCTGTCTCTTACCGGTTCCAATGCAAGTCCCATAAAAATCAATCCAAAGTAATATAATCCGTAAAAAATGTAATTCCATCTCGGACCATGCCACAGACCATTACTGATCCATACCGGGAAAAGTGCCATTGCTGCAATTCCCATTCTCGCCACATATTTTCCAAAATCCCCTTTGAAATGTTTTCTCGTAAATTTATTCCACTTTCTGGCCGTCTTGGAAATGGATACTGGATAAAAGATATAGTTCTTGAACCAGACACCAAGCGTAATGTGCCATCGTTTCCAGAAATCTGTACATGTCTTTGCAAAAAGCGGTTGGCTGAAATTCTCCGGCAGGCGAATTCCAAAAAGTCCGGCACTTCCGATGACCATATCCATACAGCCCGAAAATTCCATATACAACTGTATCGTATAAGAAATCGCCGCTGCCACGATCACGGCACCACTGTAGCTCTCGTATCCGACATACACCTTGTCGACCAGCACTGCAAGCCTGTCCGCAATAATCATCTTTTTAAACAATCCCCAGATGATCCGAT
>OGYA01002575.1_pt1 | contig 9928 bp, 7 predicted proteins | sample 1576401 | NCBI WGS metagenome assembly OGYA01 (sample SAMEA3541485, study PRJEB24748) | human gut metagenome | biome: human gut; feature: human-associated habitat; material: faeces | place: China | collected 2012 | reverse complement strand
GATCCCCGGGGTGGCCTGCTATGAGGCGGGCCACCCGGTGCCGGATGCAAACGGTTTTGCGGCTACCCAAAAGGCGCTGGAGCTGGTGCAGGGGCTGACTGCCGGGGATACGGTGCTGTTCCTGCTTTCCGGCGGCGGCAGTGCGCTGTTCGAGCAGCCGCTCGTTCCCGGGGCAGAGCTGCAGGACATCACGAACCAGCTGCTGGCCAGCGGGGCCGACATTGTGGAGATGAATACCATCCGCAAGCGGCTCTCCGGTGTGAAGGGCGGGCGGTTCGCGCAGCGCTGTGCCCCTGCGCAGGTGTTCAGCATCGTGCTGAGCGACATTCTGGGGGACCCGCTGGATATGATCGCCAGCGGCCCGGCGGTGCCGGATACCTCCACCTGCGCCCAGGCACTTGCCGTTGCCGAAAAGTATCATCTGGCACTCTCAGCACAGGCCCGGGCCCTGCTGGCGCAGGAAACGCCCAAAACGCTGGACAATGTGACCACCCGGATCACCGGCAGCGTGCGGGAGCTTTGCCATGCCGCGGCCAGCGCCTGCCGGAATCTGGGATATGAACCGGTTCTCCTGACCGACCAACTCTGCTGCGAAGCACGGGAAGCAGGCAGCTTTCTTGGCTCCATTGCCCGCACCCAGGCAGGGCAGGGGAAAAAGCTGGCCTACATCGCGGGCGGCGAGACCATCGTTCACCTGACCGGAAAAGGGCTTGGCGGAAGAAATCAGGAGCTGGCCCTTGCGGCTGCGCCTGCCATTGCCGGGCTGAACGCGGCGGTGTTCTCTGTGGGCAGCGATGGCACAGACGGCCCAACCGATGCCGCCGGCGGCTATGTGGATGGGGCTACCCTTGCCGCGCTGGAGGCCGGGGGCTGGAGCGGATACGCTGCTTTGCAGAACAACGATTCCTACCACGCCCTGAAAGCAGTGGATGGCCTGATCATCACCGGGGCAACGGGCACCAATGTCAACGATGTGGCGGTGGCCCTGATCGGGGAAAAAACACCGCCTGTGAGCCCGGAAGTTTCCCCGGAGTGGTGATTGCATTCCTCCGTTGAGTATGTTATACTGAACAGCGAACTGAATAGAAAACAGCAGGTGCGTACCGCCCGCGGCTCTTGCCGGGGGCAGGCACGTTAAAAGGGAAGCGGGTGCAAATCCCGCACGATCTCGTCACTGTGATAAGGGAGTTTACCGCCAGGGTGCAGCTGCGCCGGTCACTGGAGCCCATGTTCCGGGAAGGCGGCGGTGGATGTTGAGCTTTCAGCCAGGAAACCTGCCCGCTGTTGGTACGGGGGCGCAAGCCCCAGATCACGAGGAATTGGTTGTACCCAAAAAGCCTGAAAAAACTGAAAAGGGCCTTTTTGCTTTGCCGTCCCGCAAGCAGAAAGGCCCCTTTTGTTTTGCCGGGCACTCTTTCCTGTACCTTCTGTTCAGCAAAAATCATGTTCAAAAACAGGAAAGGAACGAACAAAAATGAGAAAACGCACCATCCACAAAGCAGCGGCCGCTCTGACCGCTCTGGCCCTCTGCGCCGGTGTACTGACCGGCTGCGGCGGTGCCGCAAGCAGCACCACTGCTTCCAGCACGGCAGGATCTGCTGCCGGCAGCGAGGTTTCCGGTGAGGAGGCTGACGAATTGGCCGCAAAGAACGTTGCAGATCTGATCGATGCCATCTATGTGCAGGAGCGCACCGATGACACCGATGCCCAGTGTGAGGCCGCCAAGGCCGCATGGGATGCCCTGACCGATGCCCAGAAGGAGCTGGTCGAGGGTGAAGAGGCTGACCCTGACTACTTTGGCCGCGACACCGGCGATGCTTCCAAGGACGACAGCCGCAATCAGGACGACATCGGCGAGAATGAGCTGCTGGTGGTCTCCTTCGGCACCTCCTTCAACGACAGCCGAGTGAAGGATATCAAGGGCATCGAGGATGCGCTGCAGGCCGCTTATCCCGATTGGTCTGTCCGCCGCGCCTTCACCGCACAGATCATCATCAACCATGTTCAGGCCCGCGACGGCGAGAAGATCGACAACATGCAGCAGGCGCTGGACCGCGCTGTGGCCAACGGCGTGAAGAATCTGGTCGTCCAGCCCACCCACCTGATGCACGGTGCAGAGTACGACGAGATGATGGAGATGATCGACGAGTACAAGGACAAGTTCGAGCACGTCGCCGTTGCTGAGCCCCTGCTGGGCGAGGTCGGTGCCGACGCTGCCGTCATCAACGCCGACAAGGAAGCTGTTGCCAAGGCCGTTACCACTGCCGCTGTGAAGGATGCAGGCTTCGACAGCCTGGACGCTGCCGCTGAGGAGAAGGTCGCCTTTGTCTTTATGGGCCACGGCACCTCCCACACCGCAAAGGTGAGCTACAGCCAGATGCAGACCGCCATGCAGACCCTGGGCTACAGCAACGTGTTCATCGGCACGGTGGAGGGTGAGCCCGAGGAGACCGCCTGCGAGAACGTCATCGAGGCTGTCAAGGCCGCCGGTTACACCAAGGTCATCCTGCGTCCCCTGATGGTCGTTGCCGGTGACCACGCCAACAACGATATGGCCGGTGCGGATGACGATTCCTGGCTGAGCCAGTTCCAGGCCTCCGGTGACTTCGCGTCCGTGGAGTGCCAGATCGCCGGTCTGGGTGAGATCGAGGACATCCAGCAGCGCTACATTGAGCACACCAAAGCCGCCATTGATTCCCTGAACGGCTAATATTCCGCATTCCAATGCCCGAAGGGAGAGATCTTTTCGGGCATTTTTTATGGAGAGCTTCCCCGCATGAGGAGAAACACTCCCATTTCAAATTCTGAATTTTTGAGGTATTTTGTTTATGCACTGCAAACAGTTTGTTTCCCTGTCCGTTGCTTCCCTGATGCTGGCCGCTGCTCTCACCGGCTGCGGCGGGGCTTCTTCCGCTGCTTCCTCTGCCGCTTCCGGTGAGGCCGCTTCTGCCGTGAGCACTGCCGCCGTTTCTGAAAGCGCCGAAGCCGCCCTGCCGGACGGCGTGTACACGGCTGAGTTCGACACCGACAGCGGCATGTTCCACGCCAACGAAGCCTGCGATGGCATGGGCACCCTGACCGTGGAGAACGGGCAGATGACCTTCCATGTCAGTCTGGCCTCCAAGAAGATCGTCAACCTGTACGTTGGCATGGCCGCCGATGCCGAGGCCAACAAGGCAGACTGGCTGCTGCCTACCACCGACACCGTCACCTACTCTGATGGCACCTCGGAGGAGGTCTACGGCTATGATATCCCCGTGGCCGCTGTGGACCAGGACTTCCAGCTGGCACTCCTCGGGACCAAGGGCAAGTGGTATGACCACACCGTGAGCATCCGCAACGCACAGCCCAAGGCTGAGGAAGCTGCCGAGACCCCTGCGGACGGTGAATACAGCGTCAATGTGACCCTGGAGGGCGGCTCTGGCCGTGCCACCGTGGAAAGCCCTGCCGCCCTGACCGTGGCGGACGGAAAAATGACCGCTGTCATCCTGTGGAGCAGTCCCAATTATGATTACATGATCGTGGATGGTGAGAAGTATCTGCCCACCAACACCGAGGGTAACTCCACCTTTGAGATCCCTGTTTCTGCACTGGGCACCCCGCTGGCTGTCACTGCCGATACCGTAGCCATGAGCACCCCCCATGAGATCGAGTATACGCTGACCTTTGCGCTGAACGGATGAAACTGACGAGACAACAATTCCTGCGCGTTCTGCCTGCTACAGTACTGGCCCTGTCGGGTTGCGCCGCCTCCGAAACGGCTCCCGCCAGCACAGAAGAACTGGTCTTTGCCCATGCCTGCCCGCTGGATTACGCCACACAATTTACTGCCGATTGCTATGAGGGCGGCTATACCATGCTGACCCTGACCGAATCGGGGGAGCAGTTCCTTGTGACCCCGGAGGATGCTGCTGCGGTGGAAGGCCTGCCCGAGAGCGTGACGGTGCTGCGTCAGCCCATCCGGAACATCTACCTTGTCTCCACCTCGGTGATGGATCTGTTCCTCGCGCTGGATGGGCTGGACAGCGTGACCCTTTCCGGCACCCAGGCGGAGGGCTGGTATCTGGATGAGGCCAGAGCCGCCATGGAGGACGGGCGCATTGCCTATGCGGGCAAGTACAGCGCCCCGGACTACGAAAAGATCCTTGCGGCCAACTGCGGTCTTGCCATTGAGAACACCATGATCTACCACACCCCGGAGGTCAAGGAGCAGCTGGAACGGTTCGGCATCCCGGTGCTGGTAGAGCGCTCCAGCTATGAGAGCGGCCCGCTGGCCCGGCTGGAATGGCTCAAGTTCTGGGGCATCCTGCTGGGGAAAGAGGAGCTGGCGGAACAGGAATTCACCCGGCAGGTGGAGCGCCTTGCACCGCTGACCGGGCAGGCTTCCACCGGCAAGCGCTGTGCCTTTTTCTCCATCACAGCCAACAACCTTGCCAATGTGCGCAAGGGCGGCGACTATGTGGCCCAGATGATCGAGATGGCGGGCGGTGATTATGTTTTTGCGGACCTGACCGACAACGGCAACAACCTTTCCACCATGAACCTGCCGCTGGAGGATTTTTACGCCGGTGCAAAGGATGCGGATGTACTCCTTTACAACAGCACCATTGAGGGCGTGGTGCATACCACGGAGGAACTGGTGGCAAAATGCCCCCTGCTGGCCGAGTTTAAGGCCGTGCAGAGCGGCAGTGTCTGGTGCACCACCCAGAGCTTTTTCCAGCAGAGTACGGCGCTGGTCGATTTTGTGCTCGACCTGCACCGTGTCTTTACGGAGGATGACCCCGCCGACCTGCAATTTCTGAGGAAAGTAGAGTAACCTATGACCAGCAAAAAGCGCCTGATCTTCTCTTACGGCATCCTTGCCCTGCTGCTGGCGGTGCTGTTTGCCGCCAACCTGTTCTGGGGCAGTGTGTCCCTGACACCGGGGGCAGTGCTGGCGGCCCTGACCGGCCGCGGGCAGGACGCTTTGAGCGTGGGCATCATCACCCAGCTGCGCCTGCCCCGGGCCGTGATGGTGGTGCTGCTGGGGGCGGCGCTCTCGGCGGCGGGTTACCTGCTGCAGACCTTTTTTGCCAACCCCATTGCAGGCCCCTTTGTCATGGGCATTTCCAGCGGGGCCAAGCTGGCCGTGGCACTGGTCATGGTGGCTTTTCTGAACCATGGCCTGCTCACCAGCTCCCTTACCCTGATCACAGCCGCCTTTGCGGGGGCCATGGCCTCCATGGCCTTTGTGCTGGCGGTCTCCCGGCGGGTGCAGCGGATGAGCATCCTTGTCATCTGCGGTGTAATGATCGGCTACATCTGTTCGGCCGTCACGGAGTTTGTGGTGGCCTTTGCCCAGGACAGCAACATCGTCAACCTCCACAACTGGTCTCAGGGCAGCTTTTCCGGCATGACCTGGGGCAATGTGCGGGCGGCGGCGCTGGTGGTGCTGCCCGCTCTGGCGGCAGCATTCTGCCTTTCCAAGCCCATGGCCGCCTACCAGATGGGGGAGGCCTACGCCCGGAGCGTGGGCATCAATGTCAAAGCCTTTTCCCGGCTGCTGGTGCTGCTTTCCAGCCTGCTGGCCGCCTGTGTCACGGCCTTTGCGGGGCCCATCTCCTTTGTGGGCATCGCGGTGCCCCATCTGGTCAAGCAGCTGTTCGGCAGCGCAAGGCCGCTGGTGGTGCTGCCCGGGTGCTGCCTGGGCGGGGCGGCCTTCTGCCTGCTGTGCGACCTCATCGCCCGCAGCATGTTTGCCCCCACCGAGCTTTCGATCAGCGCCGTAACGGCAGTGTTTGGTGCACCGGTGGTCATCTGGCTGCTGGTGCGCCGGGGTCAGGAGGGTGTGCGATGAAATACCGCTGTGAAACGAAAGAACTGGCCATCGGCTATGGCAGTGCGCCCCTTGCTTCCGGCATCACGCTGGGGGCGGTGCCGGGGCAGATCCTGGCCCTCATCGGGCCAAACGGCGCGGGCAAATCCACCCTGCTCAAAACGCTGGCGGGCCAGCTGGCCCCCATGGGCGGGGCTGTCCTGCTGGATGGCCGCAGCCTGACCGATTACACCGGCCCGGCCCGGGCCCGGAAGCTGGCCCTGATGCTGCCCCATACCCGCCGCACCGAGCTGACTTCCTGCTTTGAGTTTGCCGCCGCCGGGCGCATCCCCTATACCGGGCGGCTGGGCATCCTGTCCGATACCGACCGGCAGGCCGTGCGGGACGCGCTGGAGCTGGTGGGGGCTGCCCCTCTGGCGGGCCGGGATTTCAACTGCATCAGCGACGGCCAGCGCCAGCGCGTTCTGCTGGCCCGCGCCATCTGCCAGCAGCCCGGAGTTCTGCTGCTGGACGAACCGACCTCTTTTCTGGATGTCAAGGGCAAGATCGAGCTGCTGACCATCCTGCAGAAACTGGCCCATGAGCAGGGGCTGGCCGTGATCGTCAGCCTGCACGAGCTGGACATGGCGCAGAAGATCGCGGATGCGGTGGTCTGCGTGTTCCCACACAGCGTTTCGGGGGTGCTGACCCCAAAGGAGGCCTTTGCCCCGGAGAACATCCGGGCGCTGTACAGCCTGACCAAGGAGCAGTACGAGGCCGTGTTCGGCCCGGAAAAGCCTGCCGGGCCAAAGTTTGAACATTACGTCCGCAGTGGGCAGAAGCTGCTCCGCTGCGGGTACACCACCGGCACCTGCGCGGCGCTGGGTGCGGCGGGGGCCGCGCGGCTCCTGCTCACCGGCCATGCCCCGGAGAGCGTTGCCCTGCGCACGCCGAAGGGCATCGTGGTGGAGGTGGCCCCGCTGTACTGCCGCCCCGCCGGAGCCGGAGCCGAATGCGCCATTGAGAAGGACGGCGGGGATGATGTGGATGTGACCACCGGCCTGCCCGTGATCGCCGCCGTAGAATTGCTGCCCAATACCACTGAGATCCGCATCTCCGGCGGAAAGGGCGTGGGCCGGGTGACCAAGGCCGGGCTGGATCAGCCGGTGGGGGAAGCTGCCATCAACCATGTGCCCCGGCAGATGATCGCCGAGGCCCTGCAAAGGGAAGCCGAGAGCGCCTGCTACACCGGCGGCTTTGCCGTGACCATCTCCATCGAGGGCGGGGAAGAGGTGGCAAAGCGCACCTTCAACCCCCACATCGGGGTCGAGGGCGGGCTTTCGGTGCTGGGAACCAGCGGCATTGTGGAGCCTATGAGCCAGCAGGCGATCCTGGATACCATCCAGCTGGAAATGAATCAGGCCACTCTCCGGGCGGGCAGCCCCAGGCGGCTCATCCTGGCCCCCGGCAATTACGGGCTGGACTATCTGCACGAAACATACCCGGAGTTTCACGCTGTCCCGGTGGTAAAGACCTCAAACTTTATTGGGGACACGCTGGATATGGCCGCTGCCGCCCGCTTTGAAGAGGTGCTTCTGGTGGGCCATGTGGGCAAGCTTGTCAAGGTGGCGGGCGGTATTATGAACACCCATTCCCACACTGCTGACTGCCGCACCGAGTTGTTCTGCACCCATGCGGCGCTCTGCGGCGCTTCCCGGGAAGTCTGCGCCGCCCTGATGAACGCTGCCACCACCGATGCCTGTCTGGAACTCCTGGACAGCGCCGACCTGCGGGCTCCGGTGCTGGAAAGCCTGCTGCGGGCAGTCCAGCTCCACCTTGACCGGCGGGCCTGCGGGACGTTCCGGGTGGGGGCGGTGCTGTTTTCCAACCAGCACGGCCCGCTGGGAGCCACCGATACTGCCGCACAACTGCTGAACGAATGGAAGGAGCATTGAGATGGTACATTTTGTAGGCGCAGGCCCCGGCGCACCTGACCTCATCACCCGGCGGGGCGCGGCCCTGCTGCAGGAAGCCGACTGCATCATTTATGCGGGCAGTCTGGTCAACCCGGCCCTGCTGGGGCTGGCGAAGCCGGAGTGTGCCGTATACAACAGCGCTGAGATGACGCTGGAACAGGTGCTGGACGTGATGCACCTGGTGGAAGCCGCAGGCGGGACCACCGTGCGGCTCCACACCGGCGACCCCTGCCTGTATGGGGCCATCCGGGAGCAGATGGACGCACTGGATGCGGACGGCATCCACTACGATGATACCCCCGGCGTGTCCAGCTTTTGCGGGGCGGCGGCGGCGCTGAACGCCGAGTACACCCTGCCCACCATCAGCCAGACCGTGATCATCACCCGGATGGAGGGGCGCACCCCGGTGCCGGAAAAGGAGAAGCTGGCCAGCCTTGCCGCCCATGGAGCAACCATGGTGATCTTCCTCTCCATCGGCCTCATCGACAAGGTGCAGCAGGCCCTGCTGGCGGGCGGAGCCTACACGTCGGAGACCCCTGCCGCCGTGGTCTACAAGGCCAGCTGGCCAGAACAAAAAGTGGTGCGCTGCACCGTGGGCACGCTGGCCGGGAGCACCCGCGCCAACGGCATCACCAAGACAGCGCTCATCGTGGTGGGGGATTTTCTGGGCACCCGGTATGAGCGGAGCAAGCTCTACGACCCAACCTTTACGACGGAGTTCCGCAAGGGGGCAGACCAGTGACCCGCGCCTATCTCGCCTTTACGGAAAAAGGACTGGCGCTGGCCCAAAAGCTGGCCAGTGCCCTGCCCGGCACTGTGGCCCGCTGCGGCCATGGTGGGCCTAGCCTTGCCGATTGGGCTGCGGAGCAGTTCGCCCATGCGGATGCCCTGATCTTTGTGGGGGCTGTGGGCATTGCGGTGCGGGCCATTGCGCCCCACTGCCGGAACAAGGCGGTGGACCCTGCCGTGGTGGTGCTGGACGAGTGCGGCCATTTTGCGGTGCCGATCCTTTCGGGCCATCTGGGCGGGGCCAACGATCTGGCCCGGGCGCTGGCGGCGGTCTGCGGTGCGGTGCCGGTCATTACCACGGCCACCGATGCCAACGGGGTGTTTGCCGTGGATGCGTGGGCCAGGCACCAGAACTGTGCCGTGCTGGAGCCGGGGCGCATCAAGCGCGTCAGCAGCAGACTGCTGGCGGGCGGGCCGGTGCGGTATCGGTCGGAATTCCCCATCGCCGGGCAGGCCCCTGCCGGGGTGGTCCCGGCGGGGGAGGCAGAGCGCGCCGACTTTGCCCTGAACCTTTTCCCGGCGGGCGATGCGCTGCACCTGATCCCGAAGATCGGTGTGCTGGGCATCGGGTGCAGGCGGGGGACCAGCGCCGCACAGCTGGAAGCGGCCTTTGCACAGTTCTGTGCGGCCCACGGCCTTGCGGCAGCGTGCATCACGGCAGCGGCCAGCATCGACCTGAAAGCCCATGAGCCGGGCCTGCTGGAATTTTGCAGAATCCACGGCTGGCCGGTGCAGTTCTATTCTGCCGCACAGCTGCAGAACGCCCCCGGGCAGTTCACACCTTCGGCCTTTGTCCGGAGCGTGACCGGTGTGGACAATGTCTGCGAGCGGGCGGCGGTGCTGGCGGCGGGCGGCACGATCATTCTTCCCAAACAGGCGGGCAACGGCGTGACCTTTGCGCTGGCGCTTCGTCCCTTTGCCCCGGATTGGAGGTGGCAGGATGCCTAAGGTTGTTTTTGTTGTCGGGCTTGGGCCCGGGGATCCCCGGTTTCTGACCGCACAGGCGCAGAGCGCCTTAACGCAAGCCGAGGTGCTGTGCGGCTATACGGTCTATCTGGACCTGGTGCGCCCCTACTTCCCGGACAAGCTCTATTATTCCACCGGCATGACCAAGGAGATCGACCGCTGCCGCTGGGCGCTGGAAACGGCCCGGAGCGGCAGGGCGGTGGCGCTGGTCTGTTCGGGAGATGCCGGGGTCTATGGCATGGCAAGCCCTCTGCTGGAGCTGGCCGAGCACTTCCCGGACGTGACGGTGGAGGTGGTGCCCGGCCTGACCGCCGCCCTGAGCGGCGGTGCGGTGCTGGGTGCCCCGCTGGCCCACGATTTCTGTGTGCTCTCCCTCTCTGACCGGCTCACGCCGTGGGAGGTC
>OGYA01002573.1_pt1 | contig 9932 bp, 9 predicted proteins | sample 1576401 | NCBI WGS metagenome assembly OGYA01 (sample SAMEA3541485, study PRJEB24748) | human gut metagenome | biome: human gut; feature: human-associated habitat; material: faeces | place: China | collected 2012 | reverse complement strand
TGCTCTAAAATTCTATTCAATCCGCAAAAGACCAGAGCCACGTTGAGAACGACCGCCAGCGCGAGCACCTTTTTCGCCCGGCCCGGCGCCTGCTTTGCCCGCTCCATCCACAGGCCTAACAGATAATCCATGCAGATGGAAAAAAGCATCAGGAAAATATAAACCGGCTCACCCCATGCATAGAAAAACAGGCTAAAAAGAAGCAATACAACATTTTTCGCCCTGCGGGGAACGATGAAATAGACCGCCAGCACTGCCGGCAAAAAATAAAACAGAAACAGAAGGCTGCTGAATACCATAGTGGTTCCCCTTTATTGCGTAATTTCAAACTCTTGAATGCCCATATAGCCGGGCGCAACCTCATATTTCGGGAATACGACCACCACATGCCCGGCTTCATTGACATAAAAGCCCTGATCGTCCGAAATCGTTGTAAATGCCAGGTCATCTTCAAAATAGTAAGCGTCCGGATCCGCCTGCATACGCTGCTTCATCTGATCTTTTACGCTCTGGTTGACGATAGCTTTAAAATCGGGCCCGAGCAGATCAAGCAGAGTGAGCTCCTTCCCCGTTTCGAGATCAATGTTGTAGTAAAATTGCTCCTCATAATAGCTGGCATGTGTTTCGGATTTGATCAGCACAAATGAAACAACCGATCCATTATTGCAATGAAGGCGATAGTCAATATTAATCTCCGGCGTGATATACTCTTCTTCTATGCCACCCGTTTCCAGATAGAGCTTTCGGGCCTCTTTGGCCTCATTTTGAAACGTTTGAATCAGCGCGCTGATTCTTGCCTGAATTTCATGATTAATGCGCCGTTCCAGCTCTGTATTACCCGTGTTGGCAAGCTCCGGCTGGCGGACGATCAGAAGCTCATTCTCCCCCTGCCGCTCGTATTGCGCAAACGTCAGCACCTGCGCAAGCCGACCGATCACCGGGATTTCTGAAAGCCCGGAAGCCACCGCAGGGAGGGTGTTGAGCGCGGTCACCAAAAGAACTAGGCAGACGGCCGCAGCACAGGCGGCATAACGCGCAAAGGCCTGGGCATGCCGCGGTTTCCGGCCAGCGGAACGCGCCGCTACTCGAATGGTTTCGCCCAATTCCGGCGGCAACTCAATGGCATCGTAAACAGCTTTTGCATCCCGAATGGATTTCATACGCACGGCCATTCCTTTCTTGCGCCGGGCCGCGGATGTGTGCGGTTGTGGCGCAGCCAAAATTTTGGGCAGCCTTTCTGCCCGAAACGTGCAAAAGGCATTTTACCGCCGTTATGTAGCCGACATTTCATAGCCAAGCTCCTCCCTCATTTTTTTCAGCGCGCGGTACAGGCGAGCTTTTACGGTGTTAAGGTTGGCGCCGGTTGCCTGCGCGATCTCCTCCAACTTCAAATCCTCGAAATAGCGCAGGATCACGATGGTTTTTAGCTTAGGATCCAAATGATCCACAGCACGATAGACATCCATCTTTTCGCCGAGATCCTCCTGTTGGCCTGGGCGGTCTGGAAACTCATCGAGAAAAACCAGCTTTTTATTCCGCCGCAGATAAGCGAGGCTTTCATTGACCAAAATCCGATAAATCCAGGGCTTTACGGCCTGACGATCGCGCAGGGCATCCGCATGGCTGATCGCCTGCACCACCGTATCCTGCACGATATCCAACGCGGCGTCCCGATTATGGGTATAGGAAAACGCCAGGCGGTACAAGGCCGCCTGGTTTTCATAAATAAAATCCGTGATCAGCGTTTGCTGCTTGCCCAAGGCGGCCGTCCCCCACTCTTCTGTCAGCCGATGAGTTCTTTTACCTTCTTCTGCGCGGCAGAAGAATCATCCGCAATGCAAAGCGCAACGATTTTACCGTTGCGTTCCACCACTGCGTTATTGAGCTTCGTCATCTCAGCGGGCGCATAATCTTCAAACGCTGTTTTCTGCGCCTCTACGCGCTCCTTTGCAGCGGCAAGAAGCCGCTCGGCCGCCGCATCATCCTTTGCTTCAAACACGGCGATTTCCTCCGCTGTTGCGCCGCTGCTCAAATACAGCTTGCCCGATACCACATCATCCGCCGAGATGCCATACGTCCTGTCGCGCAGCTCCTGGGTTGCCTCAGAAAGCTCATCCTGAAAGGTAAGCGCGCTTTTGAGATCGTCGGCCGCTTTCGCGGCGTCCACATTCTTCGTATCCTTCGTGCCGCAGCCGGCCAGCAGCAATGCGACCAGCAGAAGGGAAAAAACTACTTTCAACTGTTTCATCTGATATCGTCCTCTCCAAATATAAAATCCTTATGCGGTATGTGCCCGCAAATAATTGGCCCATTTTTTGCAGTAAGCCATTTTCAAATGCACGCCGTCCACTGCCGCATCGTCAGGCAGAGCGCCGGAGCTGTTTACCACGGCCTGATACACATCGAGATATTTCACACCTTTCTCTGCGCACATCTCTTTAATCAAGCGGTTATAGAGCCTGATGCGATCGTTGGTATAAACGCCCTTATCTGATTTTGCCTTTGATACCGGCAGGATTGACTGCACATAGATTTTGGAGATCGGTTCAATCTTTTTGATCTCATCGACCAGCTTCCCATATCGCTTGATAAACACATCCTCACTCGCCCAGCCAAGCTCGTTGACCCCAAGCATAATATAGATCTTGCCAAATTTATGCTTTTTCAGCGCGTCGATCACAGTCAACTTCTGCCCGCCATCGTTTACCACCTGCTTGGTAAAAACGGTATCCACCATCAAGCCTTTATAGGCATAGAACCCCATCAATCCGGAATTACCAAGCCCCTCTGTGCGGGAATCCCCAATAAAAACCGCATCCTGAAAGAAGCTGTTGTCGGTTTTGGCCGCAGTGCTGCCCTCAACCGTGCCCTTTGCTGGTTCCGACGCCTTCGTGGCGGGCGGCGTGATCGTGTGATCCTCCGGCAGTGGCACCGTCAACTCCCCTTCCGGCGGAGCGACGGCCAAACCAGTAGGCGGCTGTGTGGAGCTGGATGACAGCGTTTCACTCTCCACTGGATCACGCTCTCCCTGAGAGGCAATCGCAGCGGCAATCACGCCTACCAAGCACAGCACGGCGAGCAAAGCCACCAATAAAATGATCCTGTTTTTTCTGCGTTGCCTTCCCTGCTGCGCGAAGCTGCCGTTCACATAAGGTCTACTCATGATCCAAATCCTCTCTTTCTGCTTTTCACTCATTCTAAAGATGAACGGCAGAGTAAAATAGTTGCGGAAAATCGAAAAAAATTTTAGCCGGCTGCACCACTCTCGGCCGCAACGCCTACACAGCGGAAAGCATTCGTTGATAAAGCTATGATTTCCAAAAAAAAATCCGTTCACACCAAACGGGCGGAAAATGGAAATATCCAATTTATACCGCTAAAATCACTGGTTCTTATTTTACCGCAATCACTTAAAAAGTCAATCGAAAGATCTGCTCCTGAAGGATAAAAATAGCCGTAATAGACCCGTGGGCACGCGCACACCTACGGTTTGCTAAAAGCAACGCATTTCGGCTGTTTGTTCTTTTAAGCGTTGCATATCGCCTTGTTCCATTGTGGTTATGACAGTTTCTATTTTGTTTCCGCCCTACTGTGTCACAACAAACGGGCGCCGACAGCCGGTAAAGCCGACGCCTATGATTGAAAAGCGTTCCCGGGCGCTTTTTGTCAATAGATCGGGCAACATGCCGTTGACACGCAGAAAAAAGATGGGCGGTAATCGATTTCCCCAGTTGACAAAAACCCCGGAATAGCATTATAATAGCATCTGTTACAGCATGCCGCTGTGGCGAAATCGGCAGACGCAAGGGACTTAAAATCCCTCGGTGGCAACACCGTACCGGTTCAAGTCCGGTCAGCGGCACCATGATTGGGTGACAAAAAAGATGTCACCCAATTTTTTTCAGTATTCATGCGGGTTTGCGGGCTTTTGGAAGCGAAATCCGAAAAACAGTTTTACCGTGGATGTCCAAACAGCAAACCGCAGTAAAATCCGTCACGGCGGGGCTTCCGCCTGATTATTCAGGCCGGAGGCCCCGTTTTTTTCATTGAGAAATTACCTGACTTATGATATGATTTTATTAAAGAAATAACTTTTTAGAAGGTGTAAATCACAATGTCCCAGGTAACAAAACGGGCGTTGGAGCAGTCCCTCAAAAATCTGCTGCTGAAAAAGCCGCTTACAAAAATCACGGTAGGTGACATTACAGAGGATTGCGGAATCAATCGTATGACTTTTTACTATCACTTTAAAGATATATACGATTTGGTCGAATGGTCGTGCCTTGAAGATGCCAAACGGGCGTTAGAGGAAAAGAAAACCTACGATACATGGCAGCAGGGGTTCTTACAAATTTTTAAAGCGGTGCAGGAAAACAAACCGTTTATTCTGAATGTTTACCGTTGTGTTCACCGAGAGCAGGTTGAAAAATATCTGCAGCCGCTGGTGGATCAACTGCTTTTGAATGTTATTAACGAGGAGGCAGCCGGAATAACGGTTCGAGACGAAGATAAGCAGTTTATTGCACAGGTTTATTCTTATATGTTTATCGGGCTGATGCTCGACTGGATCAAGGACGATATGCGCGAAGATCCGCAGCAGATTGTGGAAAAGCTATCTAAGCTGATAAAAGGCTCTGTGTCGGTAGCTCTTTCCAGATTCAAACTCTGATTTTATCATTTTAACGGTTTTGATAAAACTTTTTACATCTTCTAGTCCCGTGATAAGAATTTTGTCACGGGGCTTTTTTTGTTTATTGTGCCCCTGATGGGAGTAGGTATAATGAAAACAGAAAGAAAAAACAGGAGGTTTTCGTTATGTATTATTCTGCAGGAACTTATGAATCATTTGCCCATCCCGAGAAACCAAAGGATGTAGATAAGAAATCCGCTTACATTATTGGCACGGGGCTGGCCGGGCTGACCGCTGCTTTCTATCTTGTGCGTGACGGACAGATGAAGGGGGAGCATATCCATCTGCTTGAAAAACTCGAGCTTGCCGGCGGCAGCTGCGACGGACGCAAGGATGTGACAAAAGGCTTCTTCATGCGCGGAGGCCGTGAAATGGATAACCACTTCGAGGTCATGTGGGATACCTTCCGGGATGTGCCTTCCATTGAAACACCAGGGGTTTCGGTACTGGACGAGTATTACTGGCTCAATAAGCACGACCCGAACTATTCTCTTTGCCGTGCTACAGTAAACCGCGGCGAAGACGCCCATACAGACAAGAAGTTTTTACTGGATAAAGACTCGGCGATGGCTTTATCCAAGCTGTTCTTAACACAGGAAAAGGATTTGGAAAATAAAAAGATTTCCGATGTGCTTCCCGAATCCTTCTGGAACACAAATTTCTGGCTCTATTGGCAGACGATGTTTGCCTTCCAGCGCTGGTCAAGCGCTTTGGAAATGAAGCGTTACCTTTGCCGCTATGTGCATCATATTGACGGCTTGCCGGATTTCAGCGCCTTGCGTTTCACCAAATACAACCAGTATGAGAGTATGATCCTGCCTCTGGTAAAATATCTGGAGAATCACGGCGTGCAAATTGAGTACGGTATGGACGTAAAAAATGTCATAATCCAAACCGAGGGCGATAAGAAAATTGCAAAGCAGATCCTTTATGTAAAAGACGGTAAGGAGCAGAGCATTGACCTGATTGAGGATGATCTCGTATTCATTACCAACGGTTGCTGCACCGATACTTCCTGTTACGGCGACCAGACCCACGCCCCGGACTTGTCTGTCATTCACAACGGCTGCGGCGAATCGTGGGATATGTGGAAGGCCATCGCCGCCCAAGCCGAGCATGCAGAGTTCGGGAATCCGGATGTCTTCTGCAGCAATATCGATGCCACCAACTGGATGAGTGCAACCGTAGCGACATCCAACGAGGAGATCATCCGGTATATTATGAATGTCTGCAAACGCGACCCACGCTCTGGAAAGGTAACGACCGGCGGTATTGTAACCGTTAAGGACAGCACCAACAACTGGTATCTTTCCTGGACAATCAACCGTCAGCCACAGTTCAAGTCCCAGGATAAGAGCATGGTTTTGGTATGGCTTTATTCGCTCAATACGAATAAAGAGGGCAACTATGTAAAAAAAGCGATGCGTGACTGCACCGGCGAAGAGGTTTGCCGCGAGTGGCTGTACCATATTGGTGTTCCGGCCGATAAAATTGACGCTCTCGCCAAGGAGGCCTGCAATACCACAACCTGCTTTATGCCGTATATCAACGCCTTTTTCCAGCCGAGAAAAGAATCCGACCGCCCGAAGGTAGTGCCGCAGGGCGCTGTGAATTTCGCATTTATCGGTCAATTTGCCGAGACACCGCGGGATACCATTTTCACTACCGAGTATTCCATGCGTACGGGTATGGAGTCTGTCTATACCCTGCTGGATATTGACCGCGGCGTACCGGAGGTTTGGGGCAGCAAATACGATGTGCGTGAAATTCTGCGAGCCTGCTATTATGCCATTGACAAAAAGCCGTTATTGGAGGCGGAACTGCCCTTTGCAGAAAAAGAGTTGTTGAAGCTCGTTATAAAAAAAGTGAAAGGCACCGATTTGGAGCTTTTACTGAAAGACAGCGGTTTAATCAAATAAAAGTATGTGTATCGAGGCCGAAATTTGGAACCCCAAAATGAGACACCCAAATTCCGGCCTCTTTTTCTACGCTGGAAACCCAAGCTTCAGTTCAACTTTTTAGAGCTCCTTTTTCTTGCGGGAATGGGGCATCCAAATCGCAATGTAAAATGAGAATAGACTCATGCCGAACCGGGATTCTCATTTTGAACCGGGTATCTTTTTTGTAACGCAAACCCACCAGGCTGAGTCTGGACGCAATTCGCGTTCGGACTCTTTTCTTTTGTTTGAATGAAAATGCACGCGTTGACAGCGACATCTTTTTTGTAGCAAAAACCCAAACCTGTGGTGAACAAAATGCTCACCGCAGGTTTTCTTTTATCCAAACAAGCTGTCCACGCCAAGGCGATTTTTTTGTTTTACCTTTGCATTGTTAAAAAAGTCGATTGCTTTAGGGCAATCGACTTTTTGATTATGCATGATACATCGCTATTCGCTCTGCTCGTTTGAAATAATTTCCGGCCGATTCTTCTTTCCTCCTTAAATCAGATATGATATAATTATAAATCATCCAATGAAAGGAACCTGTTTTTATGAGGAACACATTAAAAAAGGAGATTGTAAAAATGGAAGGAGGTATGAGGAAGTAACCTTCTGCATCCTCCTTCCTGTCTGACAGATGAGACATATGAATGGAGGTAAAAGCATTGCATTCTTTCAATGATTATGGCATAAATGAGCGCTTTCTTACAGAGGCCGCCAAATATCCGGAATACCAGTTGGCAAGAGTTGTTGCACAATACCGCGGGAAGTATAAAGTGGCTACCGCACACGGGGAAGCGTTGGCACAAATATCGGGTAAAATGCGGTTTGATACCGAAGAATTGTCTGCGTATCCTGCCGTTGGAGACTTTGTCATGATAAGTTCGCAGGATGGCTATCCTGAAGCTATCATTCACCATATTCTCACAAGAAAAAGCTTGTTTGTGAGAAAGGCCGTTGGTGTTTCCGGGCAGGCACAGCCGGTTGCGGCGAATATCGATACGGTATTTCTCTGCATGTCGCTCAATCAAAATTATAACTTAAATCGGATGGAGCGTTATCTCTCCATCGCATGGGACAGCGGCGCAGTCCCTGTTATTGTGCTGACAAAATCGGATTTGTGCAGGGATTTGCCAGACGCGGTCAGAGAGGTGGAGCAAATTTCCTCCTTTTCTGATGTGGTCACACTATCAATGTTTGACACAAATATCACCGAAAAATTAGCGCCCTATTTTTTTAAAAATCAAACCTGTGCTTTTATTGGTTCCTCTGGGGTTGGGAAATCCACCATTATCAACCGTCTGCTTGGAGAGGAAGCGCTTGCAACGCGAGAAATTGGAAAAGCGGATAGAGGGCGGCACACCACCACTGGGCGCGAACTGTTTCCCTGCCCACTGGGCGGTGTTGTGATTGACACGCCCGGTATGCGGGAAATGGGTGCGGACAGCGCGGATTTATCCAAAGCCTTTCAGGAAATTGAGGAATTGGCAACCCAATGCAAATTTCGGGATTGTACGCACACCAGCGAGCCGGGCTGTGCAATTTTGGCTGCTGTTGCGGATGGCCGCACTGACAACCGGCGTTTGGCAAGCTACCTCAAGCTGCGGCAGGAAGCGGGATATGAAGGCCTGAGTAGCAAAGAGATCGAAGCAAAAAAGCTGAATCGAATGTTTAAAGAGGTAGGCGGTATGAAAAACGCGCGTAAATTCGCTAAGGAGCAGCAAAAACGGAAGTGATGGAGCGGCAAACTCATCGTTTTGTCATCGGGAGTAATTGCAAAGGCTGCTATGGCGCCGCCTATTAATGAAAAGGGGCTGTATCAATTGATGCAGCCCCTTCTTGATTCTTGAAAGCAGCCAAAACGACTCTTTCGTATCAAAAAAATCTGGAAGAAAACGCAGGAAAATGATATAATTCGTCTAAATAGACAAATGCCTCATGAGGATAGAAGAATCTGAATTGCCGCCGTGCGTTACGGCTGCAAATTGGAAAAAGCGAAAGGAAAGGAGGCGTCCGGCACGTATTATCAAACGATCTGCCCATCCCCTATAGGCGATCTGACGCTTGCCTGCGACGGAGAGAATCTGGTTGGCCTGTGGATCGAGGGGCAAAAATATTACGGGGGAACGATCTCCAAAGCAATGGTGCCAAAAGATGATATCTCGGTATTCGCCGCTGCAAAAAAGTGGCTGGATCAATATTTCTCCGGGAAAAAGCCATCCATTTCGGAATTGCCGTTGGCGCCCATCGGCAGTGAATTTCGCCAGAGCGTGTGGAGTATTTTACGCAAAATCCCTTACGGCGAGGTGCTCACCTATGGTGATATCGCAAAACGGCTGGCCGCACAGCTGGGAAGGGAACGGATGTCCAGCCAAGCGGTAGGTGGAGCGGTCGGCCATAATCCCATTTCTATCATCATTCCCTGCCATCGGGTTGTAGGCGCTCACGGCAGCCTGACCGGATTCTCCGCCGGCATTCAAACAAAGATCAAACTGCTGCAAGCAGAGGGTGTAGATACCTCAAAATTTTTTATCCCACAAAAAGGGACAGCCCTATAAAGCCAGCGGAAACAAGTAGAGGAGAACAGCCTTTGCCTGCTTTTTTCTAACCCTGATCAACAGAGCGTGCGAACTGGCCGCATTAAAAATTCTTTGAAAAGGAACTACCAAATCGTATGACACAGAAGCATTTGACCGCCAAATATGCCTGCTATATGTCCAACGCCTCCATGTCGGCGGTAGCGACTTTGTCGCCGCTGCTGTTTATCACATTTCATCAGCTTTACGGGATCTCCTATACCCGGCTCGGCCTGTTGGTATTGGTGAATTTTTGCACACAGCTGTGCGTGGATTTACTCTTTTCATTTTATGCTCATAAATTCAATATTCAAAAAACAGTGCGCGCGATGCCGCTGCTCACCGTAATTGGCCTGATGGTTTACGCTATTTTTCCAGCTTTGGCGCCTGAGCGCGCCTATCTGTTCCTGGTGACTGGCACAATTATTTTTTCGGCCTCCGCAGGGCTCGGAGAAGTGCTGATCAGCCCCGTGATCGCCGCACTGCCGTCAAAAAACCCGGAGCGTGATATGAGCCGAGCGCACTCTGTCTATGCCTGGGGCGTGGCTGTTGTGGTGCTGTTAAGCACGCTCTATCTTCAGATATTCGGGCGGGAAAACTGGTATATTCTGACGCTACTGTGGGTCAGCTTGCCGCTTACCGCCTTTGTGCTGTTTCTATGTTCTGAAATACCGCCTCTTGAAACGACAAAAAGCGGCGCGTCAAACAAGAGCCAATTCAAAAACC
>OGYA01002555.1_pt1 | contig 9983 bp, 8 predicted proteins | sample 1576401 | NCBI WGS metagenome assembly OGYA01 (sample SAMEA3541485, study PRJEB24748) | human gut metagenome | biome: human gut; feature: human-associated habitat; material: faeces | place: China | collected 2012 | reverse complement strand
ATGACATCGGACGACACGTGGTAGCCGTTGATCTGCTTCGAGAAGATCTGGGCATCGTAGGTCTCCTGCCAATGCATGACCGGGAAGCCGTGACGTGCGCTGAGGTATTCGCCATCGATCTTGTACACCAGATACCCTTTGTCCAAGACCGAGAGGTCGAACCCGCTGCGCGAAGACCCGTCTGCGCGAATGACGCGCACGCTGTTGGTGTCTTCGGTGTAGCCGCCAGCCTTCTCGATGAGCCAGCTGACCGGGATACCGGTGATCTCGGCCTGGCCGATTCCGCCGCCGCCGATCGGATTCAGCTCGCACACCATCTTCGAGGGCTTCGTGACCACCACGCCAGCGGCTTCAGCTTCGGCCACCAGCTCGGGCAGCTTCTTCGTGTAGGGCGCGTTCACGTTCCCGTCGACCGTGAACTCCCACTCGTCGAACATGCTCTGGGGCAGGTCGATGTCAAGCCCGTTAGGCCCGCATGCGTAACGCATATGGTCGTAATAGCCGTGAACGAAGTCGTAGCTGTACAGCTCGTCTTGCGTCTGCACCTTGTCCTGGGTGGATGCGAACTCGCCCTGCACGTTTTCAACCTTGTTGATGCCTTGCAGCGCCTCATGCTTCACGTTGTCCCACAGCTGCATGCCGTTGCCATCCGCAGTCGCGTCGTGACACGATTGACACGTGCCGTTCGAGCCCTCGGCGAACTTGTTCCCGCTGCGCTCGTTGTAGTGGATGGCATGTATGAGGCGGCCGAAATCGTCGCCGTTGTCACGATGGCACGAGATGCACTGGTTCACGTCGCTGTACGTCTCGAGCGCTTTGTTGTCGATCGTGGCATGCTTGTACTCCATGTTCTCGATCATCGCATTCATATCAGCATGGCACGAATTGCACCCTCGGTTGTCCGCGTCGAGGTAGTACGTGTTGTACGAAATGGTCCAGCTTTGCTGCATCCAATGGGGGCACTCGTACTCGGTCGGGGTACGCTGAACCAGCTGCCCGTTCGAATATCGGATGATCTCGGGCGCGTACTCCTCGGCGATCTTGTCCCACTTGTCGTAATTCTCGACGATGTACTCTTTGCCGGGATACTGAACATCGCCGTCCGGCTCCCCTCCGCGCACTATTTCGTCTGCAGTCGACGCAGAATCGGCCGCAAGCGCCGGACCAACCACGCAGCAAGCTGCAGTCATCGCCAACACCCCCGCCATTCCAAGCGCGGCCTTCAGTCGCATGTTTCTCATGATCTCTCCTCCATCCTCTCTTGTCGTGCGTGCGGCAGTTCCGCCTTATCGCTTGCCCCTCCTTCCAACCTGGAACAGGCGCGCACGCCGCACACCCGGAAGATGGTAGAAGCACGGGATGTCCACCGCCATCGACGTATCCGGGTGAATATGACGAAGGGCTCGAACGGGTATCCCCCGGTTTGGTTGATAGAGGCGCGCCGGGTTTTCGCCTATCGTGAGAATCGTATATAATGGCCAGCTGTTCAGAGGACTTTCGAATATCTGCTCGCAACCGCGCCGGGAAGAGAAACAGGGGGATCGATCATGGAAACACCCGCCGGCGTGCGCGTCAACCGCAGCGCAGTTCTTGCCTCCTTGGGACTAAGCACGAACCTGCTCTGGTGCACGCTGGCCGGGCATACCGGAGGGTTCCCCTCCTCCCTGCACGACCTCGATCCCGCCGTCAATCCGCGTATCTTCTTCCTGCTGGGCATACTCATCGTGGGAGTTGCGTTCGCAGTAGGCCCCCGATGGCTCCGCGAACGCGACCAACCTTTCTCCTACGTTCTACCGCTTGCATCCTCGATAGGCACCGCGAGTTTCGCCCTCGCCTCCAATCAAAGCCTCTTCGACCCTATTTTCCTTGCCATCGCCGGCCTGATCATGTTCGGCGCGGGCTATTTCTGGATCGCCTCGCGATTCTATTTGCTGCTAGCCAGAACGCAGACTTTCGCCTGCACCGCTTGGTGCATCGTGGCGGCATTGGGTATGGAAACGCTCGTGCTTCCCATCGCCCGCTATGCGGTGCCTCCCGTCTGGCAGATCGCCGTCACCATCGCGCTGCCGCTCGTTTCCGCCGCGCTATTCAAAGCCGCCCGGAGCTCTGCGCCTACCGAATCCGCCCAGAATATAACCCGGCGCGCCGACCTCCCCGGAGCAAGGATGGAAGCGCTCGCGGCTCAACCTCGGCGCGCCGTGCTGCCGGCGGGAAGAGAGGGTCGAAGAAGCCTGCTGGTGCTTATCGCTGCAGCTGCGCTGCTACTTGCGACCGTACGGTCGTTCAGTTCGATCGGATTATGGGGCAGCGAGGCCGTCGCAGCGCAAGGGATCGCGGCAGAGGTCGTCTTCTCCCTCGTCTCAACAGCGTTTCTTGCCCTCTTCGCACTCGCCACACTGGTGAAGACAACCGGATGGCGCCTCGATTTGAGGTTTCAGCCAGCGTTCATCATCGTCATCGGCGGTCTGTTTCTCGTGGTGGCCCAAAACGCCGCCCCTGGGATACCCGCCGCTCTGCTGGACGCCCTCATGCGGCTGGACGACTCGTGTGCGCACGTGCTGTTCTGGATCGTCGTGGTCACCGCCATCGATGCGCTCACCATGCCCTCGTACCGAGTGATGGGCGTTGCAGCAGCCGTCTACGCGCTCAGCTCCGTGCTGTGGGTCGCCTTGCTGGGCAGCGGAGTGGCTTTCAGCAGCATGATCATGCTGGGCGCCGCGTACTCCCTCACGATCGCCGCCATTCTCAGCGAATGGATCGGGGCAAGGCGCCTGGAGTCGACGGAGAAGGAAAGCGCAGCGGGCAATCCCGAACCCACGACTGCGCACCCTTCAAGCGGCGATCTCACGGGAGAGCACGTATCACGCGCCATCGCGGTTCGATGCGAAGACATCGCAGTCGCGAACAAGCTTTCGCCCCGCGAAACGGAGATATTCATCCTCCTCGCTCAGGGAAGAACGCGAACCCTCATCCAGGAAGAACTGGTGCTTGCCGAGAACACGGTGAAAACGCACATCGCCCACATCTACGCGAAACTCGGCATCGGCAATCGTCAGGAGATGATGGACCTCGTCTTAGGCGCCACCGAAGAGGACGGCCGCGCGGCAAGCCCCCGCTCCTACATAACGAAAAAGTAACCATTTAGCACTCTCGGTTGTAGAGTGCTAAAACGCGTCGTAGAATACCAGGCATACCAAGCAAGGCGGCGTTTCGGCGCACCCGGAACCACCGCCTCCCCGCACGACTAGAGGAGATGATCGAACATGGCAATGATGGTACCCATGCGCAGGAACCGCAACCTGTTGAGCGAGCTGATGACCGACCCCTTCGACGCGTTCTTCAACGCCGCCTCGGCTCCCATGCAGAAGATGTCGCCCACGCTCATGCGCACCGACATCAAGGAGACCGACGCAGGATTCGAGCTGACCATCGACCTGCCGGGCTTCAAGAAGGACGACGTCCAGGCCGAGCTGAAGGACGGCTACCTCACCATCACGGCGCAGACCCAGTCCGAGTCCGAGGACAAGGACGAAGAGGGCACGTACGTCCGCAAGGAGCGCTTCAGCGGCAAGTGCAGCCGCACGTTCTACGTGGGCGACGACATCGAGGAAGACGACATCAAGGCGAAGTTCGAGGACGGCGTGCTGAAGATCGCCGTGCCGAAGAAGCAGGAGCAGCCCAAGCTCGAGGAGAAGAAGACCATCTCCATCGAGGGTTAATCCTTCGCGAAACGCAAGCGCACTGGAAGGCGGCCACCGTGACCGCCTTCCTTGTTTTCACCCAAAGGCACGCTTCGTCGCCTGCGCTCGGGATGACAGGCGTTCAAGAGCAAAACAGGCCGATCAGAACGCATGTTTCACGTGAAACATCCGGACGCAAGAAGCGTGGTATCATGGGTCGAAACCGACAGGAGGAGCTATGGACGAAACCGTGCGCGCTATCGAAACGTTCCGCAGCTGGGTGGCCGACACGCCGCCGGGCGGCCTGGTGTTCTTCGGCGGCGCAGGCGTGTCCACCGAGAGCGGCATCCCCGATTTCCGCAGCCCGGACGGCCTGTACGCGCAGAAGTACCCCTATCCTCCCGAGCAGATGGTCAGCCGCAGCTTCTTCGACGCCAACCCCAGCGCGTTCTTCGACTTCTACTGCGACCGCATGCTGGCGCTCGACGCGCAGCCGAACCGCGCGCATCGCAAGCTGGCCGAACTCGAGCAAGCGGGCACGCTGGCCGCCGTGGTGACGCAGAACATCGACGGCCTCCATCAAAAAGCGGGCAGCAAGAACGTGCTCGAACTGCACGGCAGCGTGCTGCGCAACTTCTGCATGGCGTGCGGCGCAGCCTACTCGGTAGACAACCTGCTGGCCCTTCGCGCGCAGTCCGACGACAGCGTGCCGCGATGCCCCGCCTGCGGCGGCATCGTCAAACCCGACGTCGTGCTGTACGAGGAGCCCCTGAACGAACGCACGGTGCACGGCGCCGTGAATGCCATCGCGCAGGCCGACCTGCTGGTGGTGGCGGGAACGTCGCTGGCCGTGTACCCGGCGGCCGGCCTCATCGACTTCTTCACAGGGCGCCGCCTCGTCATCGTCAACCACACCCCCACCCCGCGCGACCGCCAAGCCGACCTCTGCATCGCCGCCAACGTCGGCGAGGTCTTCGGCTTCTAAGCGCTCGCGCGCTATCACGCATCAATTCGTTCGCGAACAGCACCTTAAATGCATGCAAAGCGCCCTGCCTCTTGCCTCAGCCGGCGGCAGCAAAGGAGTTCGTTGGCCATCATCGCGATACCCCAAAAAAAACAAGACCTCCGATCATAAGCCTTTCAGGACGCTTTTTGGAATGCTGAAGGGAAAGAGAGCCTCGAAACCCATCATGGATTCCTTCTTGAAATCGCGAACGATAGCCCGTTTAATATGAGAAATAACACCCGTCGGTTCAAAAATATACTCTGCCAGAGTGTCCAGGAAGAGCGGCAGAGGAGAATTTCGCCCTGCGATTTTCATATGCGTAAAGCCGGCAGAGCATAATTCAGAAATCCTCCTATTGGAAATGAAAAGATTCTCGGAAAGACGACTCTCGATGCAGGATGCGGTTTCCAAATGATAGCAAGGGCGCCCCTCGCCACAACAACCTCGATGACTCCACTCCTCGAGCTCGCTGATATGACTGAAAGCATGTTTGCAATCAGGAACGCAAAACTGGTTCACAATAATTTCTACCGAATCGCGTCTATCGCGCAGATCGTCCAGCCAGCCATCGCGAAGCACATACTCGCTTCTAACCACAACTTCATCGTAAAGGCGAAAAAGATCTCTGTAGTAATCCGACTCCGATTCACGGCTATCTTGTAAATTGCACATCGCTTTATTGAGCGACGCGACAATCGCAATGCGAGGTCGCGAGCGCTTTATGTAGCGAGCAAGGCCATCATCGAAAAGGATGACCTGGCCATCGTACTTTTCAACGTAATCGAGAAGCATGTTATTGTACTCGTTATCGTAATCTTTCTCATCCACAGCTAATTTTGAAAAAGTCAAGGCGCATCGTACACCGAATTGGGCATAAGCGGAGAAATACGCGTCTATCAGACCTCCGTCCAAAGGAGACCTCACTGCCGAAGGGCGCCCACCAGACCAAGAACAATGGGGAGCCCCGTACACGAGATCAAAAGGTCGCTCGAAGCCAAAAGCCGAGCATATCTCCAAAAGCTTCAGAGCGCCCCAATCGTTACAGCAAAACGCTGGAACCTTCCAGGAAGCACGCACAGATCGGTCTCGATACACGTCGCAATCGTTCCGAAACTCCATGACGGAACCTCCTCGTTCGCAAAGCCAGCAGTCTCTTCGGTAAAACGCTCATCCTCATTTGTCCCGACCATAGTGGTGGCCAAGCGAAACAACATCGCTTGGCCACCATCCCAAGAATCTATTTACCCGCAAGGGCAGATTTGGCAGCAAGATAACCGCTGCACCAGCTCAAACCATTTGCTCCCATAAGACTGGTGTTGGTCCACTGGGAACCATAGCTATTTTCGCCCGCGATACCGCCAGCGGTAAGAAAGTTTGCATAGAGGCCTGGGATCTGATTTCCGTCGGCATCGAGAACATGCATGTTCTCGTCGACACGCAATCCGCATAGCGTTTTCCCGATCATGGCTCCGATCTTCGCACAATAATAAGGCGGCTTTTTCAAAGGAACAAGCCACTCGGAATTGTAAGGAACGGCAAGGTCGGTATCCTCCCCCGTTTCGCAAACCTCATTCCATCGCTTAACCGCCGCTACGAACCTGTCGGGATCCAGTCCGACCTTCTCAGCAAGTTCTTCGAGCGTATCAGCTTTCTTAATAGCCCCGCGATCGATCGCATCAAGAACCTCCTGCCTCCAGTCGTCCGACACAAGGTTGTTCTCTATAAGCGTTCCATCCTTTTCGATAGGAACCCTAGACTTATCGGTCGCCTTTTTGTTGCAAATGATCTTGAGAGTCTCTTCATAGTTATCATCAAGAACGGCATAGGCTCCATGTCCCACAAGGGACATCCACGCCGAAGCATTCGTCACTTCACCGTTGCTGAAACCTTGATTGATATATTCTTCCTGGAAGTCATAGCCTCCGAAGTATGGCGCGCGGTTGCACTGCTTATCCAACATGAGCCAGGGGTTGGTCAACAATTGGCGAGGCCCATTCCAGAAATAATGCCAGTAGGAACCGTCTCCATCTCCGTAGTACTCATCCAATCCCCCTTCCCAGCAGCTAAACGAATTCAATCCCGCATAATCGGCCCCCGCACCCAACCCCATGCGGAATGTATCTCCCGTATGGAACGGCATGGGACCGCCCTGCAGCGCTTGCTCATAGCAAGACGGAATATAGCGTTTCAAAAGATCCCTGTTCATGCCAAAGCCGCCCCCGCACAGCACAACGCCTTTCGCACCTTTGGCGTAGATCTCGTTTCCATCGGCGTCCTTTGCCATGATGCCCACAACGACGCCATCCTCAACGACCAAAGTTTCGCATTTGGTATTGAGCATAATTTCTGCACCAGCGGCCAGAGCGGCCGCTTCCATAGCGTTAACGGTACCGTTCATGCCCAAGACGGCATTTTGCCTACCCTCGGCAACCTCTTTATCGAAATACACGCGAGGAACCCCAACTAACGGAACGTCTTTATGCTCCATCATCCAATCAATGCACTCAGCTCCTGCTACAAGGACATTCGCATACATAGGAACGTTGAGGGAGTACTGATAATAAGGCCCGAGCTCGTTTACGGATGCAACGGGATCAAATTCCGGCCCAGGCCAAGCGGCTCCCAATTCGTTTTGAAGCTTCGATCCTCCGGCAAAAATCACATAGCCCAACGCATGACGCGTGGCACCGCCGACTGTTCCCTCCTTTTCGACTGCGATCACGCTCGAGCCGCTTTCGGCCGCCAAAGTAGTTGCGGCAAGGCCACCACCGCCCGTTCCCACCACAACCAGATCCACTTCGCGATCCCATGAAGCCGGCGGATCCAGCGGCAGGATAGGATCGGCTTCACTCCGCGCTTCGCCGTTCGAGTCGACGGCTTCCGTAGCCACAGGACCGCACCCTGCCACCCCAAACAAAGCTGCGGCACCGCCTGTTATGGCTGCACCTTTCAAAAAACTACGACGATCTAGCTCCATGATCCCCTCGCTTTCCGGAAGCGAAAGGCGCAAAACGCACCTGACACCTTCCTTGACGTAAGCAGGCCTTCCTCCTGCATATCGAGAATACCTGGTTGAAGCTCAATGGTAAAAACGAGGTTTTCAGGTTGCTTTTCGCAAGAAACACGTCCGATGCAATCGCATTTTACGATACCCGCCATTGCAGGTTGTAGTACCTATTCCACCTGGATAGCTATCTAGCTCCAAGACGACAAAATGCCTGCTAATCCTTGAACGCCTCATTTGACAGAGAAGAAATCTTGGCCTCTTCGTAAAAGGCGAGCACGTGGCTTTTAAAACACTCGACCATATCGCTGTTGTCTTCGCTCCGAAAGACCAGATATCCCGTAGAGTAGATAGGAGGATTGAATCGGCCCATAACTTTCCCGTTCGCCTCATTCATCGCTTCAATGATCTGCGACCCGCGATTGAGGATGATCAAATCGTCCCTGTTGATCTTCGAAAGGAAAAAATCATCTACAGAGCGGCAATAACGAGGTTTTACATTTGCCTTTGCCCCATAAAGAGAGAACAGTTCTTCGTACATCGTTTGCAAATGAACGCTGTGGGTCCCCATACCGACCGGAACTGGAAGCTGGTAGCCTTCCAAATCGCACGGAGTCAGCGAATCACAATCGCGAAGCGGCGAATCCTTATCCATCCATATGATGAACTCTTCATCCAGCAATGGAACCAGCTGAAAATCCTCTTCCAAGCTAGGATCTGCAACCGCATTGCAATAATACCCGCAGTCGAGAACACCCTTCCTCAGCTCGTCAAGCGTATCTCCTCCATGCGTATCCTGCACGTCAACTATCGCCTGCGGATACTTCCCCTTAAACCCTATAACCGCATCCAACAATGCTATAACGAAACCTTCTCTGCGCTGCGGAGCCCATACCGTGATCACGGCATCTTCCCGACCCCTTTGCACCACGCCCCTCTCCTTGAAACCGTCGTAGAGGCACACGATCTCGGAGGCCACTTCCAAGAACTCACGACCCGCAAGCGTCAAGCGAGGACTGCCATCCCTTTCCACCAAAGAACATCCTAGGTCCCTTTCAAGCTTTATGATATGGCTGCTCAAAGTCGACTGCGCCATATTGAGCTCGCGAGAAGCCTTCGTAACGTTAAGCCCCTTCGATAGGAAAACGAACTCTTTTAGAATTTCAATGTCCATGACACTCCCCTTTGTCGCGGAACGATATGAAGCACAGTGTAGCATCCTTAAAATAACCGTTCGATGGTTGCCCCCCTCACCAACAGCCTCAAATGCTGAATAGATTCGACCGACGGTCGGCAATGAGGCTTCGCGCTCGGTCCCATTCTTTGAGCATCGCGAAAACGCCCGGATGGCAAGTTCAGCGACTTCCTCCCGAGAAGCTTTTCCTTTGGGCTTCTCAACCTCCACCAACGTCAGAAGAAGACGTATCCTCTTCCGACAACAACAGCAACTGGCAGTATCATGAAACGCAAGGCATGACGCGCGCTTGAGATGTGCGCTCGATCCGAACGCACGGCAGCCAGAACCATGCCGTAACACAACCGCACCCAAGAACAGGAGCTTTCCCATGCAAGCCGTTCCCCAGCTTTCCAACATCCGCCAGGTTTCCGACGGATGGATCAAGAAGTACGTGCTGGCCTACACTATGCCCGACGGCTCGACGTACGAGTACGAAAGCGCGTCGCGCAAGAGCCTCGAAGCCTACCGCGCCGAGCTGGAAGGCAATGCCGCAGGTCGGGCGTGCGCGGCCGACGCCGTGTGCATCGTGCCACAAACCGCGACGGGAGAGCTGCTGCTCATCCGCGAGTTTCGCTATCCGCTGAACAGCTGGTGCATCGCGTTCCCGGCCGGCCTCATGGAGCCGGGCGAGGACCTCGCAACCTGCGTCGACCGCGAACTCCGCGAGGAAACGGGCTACGCCCTGCGCGCCGATGCCGACGCGCCCGCGCTCGACCCGCTGCCGCAAGCGGGCTACTCGTCCACCGGTCTCACCGACGAAACCGTGCACGTCGTGTTCGCCCAGGTGGAGAAGGTGGCCGACGCGCAGCCTGGCGGAGTTCATCGAGCCGTTCTTGCTGCCCATCGCCGACGTCCCCCGTTTCCTCGCGGAGAACGAAACCCCCATCGGCACCCGCGCCCAGCTCGTGCTCGAAGCCTTCGCCCGCCGCCACTAAACCCTAGGCCGAAATGCTCTCGGCTTCCTGCTCGAGCCGCAGAAGCAGTTCCGCCTGCGAGTGCACGCCCAGCTTGCCGTAGAGGTTGCGCATGTGCGTCTTGACCGTCGACTGGCTCACC
>OGYA01002554.1_pt1 | contig 9985 bp, 12 predicted proteins | sample 1576401 | NCBI WGS metagenome assembly OGYA01 (sample SAMEA3541485, study PRJEB24748) | human gut metagenome | biome: human gut; feature: human-associated habitat; material: faeces | place: China | collected 2012 | reverse complement strand
GTTGTAGGAGCCTGATATGGCGATGTTCAGCGAGGCCTTACCCATTGGCCCGCTCCATGATCTTCTCAAGCTCGCGGTCGATGCGGGACTTCACTTCGTCCACGTTCTCGTTGACGGCGGGAACCATGGCGCGCGGTGCGAACGCGCGGCGCGGGACGCCGACGCCGGAGCGCTTGCGGTATCGGGCGTTCGCCCGCTTCGTCCCCTTCGACGAGATGGTTTTTGCGCCGATGCGGGCGAACTCCTTCACCGGTGCCGCCGGGTCGTCCGATTTGAGCACCCACGATGCGCCGTTCGCGCGCGACGCCACGGATAAAGACGCCGCAAACGTCCCATCGTCGGCGATGGAGCCTGCCCGGCGCTTGGCGTCTGGCAAGATCGGGTTCGACACCGCTTCTTTCAGACCGCGCTTTGCGGCCTTCTGCAGCTCGGGGTTCGCGGTCTTGAGGAACTTCATGAGACGGTCGAGGCCGTCTATCCGAATCGCGAAGTTCCCATACGCCCCGCTCTTGAAATAGACGGCCTCTGTTTTCATCGTCGCATCAACCTCTGTATTCTCGCGTCGCGCGTCGCATCGCGGCGCGACTGAAAATCCTGCTTGTCACCACCCCCGTAGATCGCCTGCAGATACGCCTCGTATACTTCTGGGTACTCCTCCAGCAGCTTGCACAGCTGGTAAGGGCTTTGCCTGGTAGCAAGCGCCGTGTTGGCGATGAACCGGGCTACTTCGCCAAAGGGAGGTCGTCATCCTCCAAGTCCTCCATGTACACGGTCATGGTGTCCATCATGGTGATGACGGCCTTGCGGTCGAGCTTGGCGGGCAGGCCGTACTCGTCGAGCTTCCCCGCCTGCTTGATGGCGAAGTAGGCCCACGTGTACGTGCTCTCCACGCCGGAAACGGCCTCGTCCGCCTCTCCCTTGTGGTTCGCGCCCCACAGCGCGGCCTCGTGCCAGGCGCTCGGGCGGGCGATGATGGTGTCGCGCTTGTTCGTCTCGAAGCTGTAAACGTCGATCTTCTTGGCCAGTCCGTACTTCATCTTTCGTCTCCTTACCTTTGGTCTACTTCACGTACTGCGGCGTGGTGTTGCATACGGTCACGGTCACGGGGCTTCCGTTGCGCTCCGTGATTCCGATATCGTCAAAGCTGAACTCGATTTCCGCAGCGCCGCCCTCGGGGTCTACCTCCGGGAAATCCGCTTTGAACGGCACGTGGGTTGCTACGATGGACAGGGTCATGTCCTGGCTCTTGGAATGCTTGAAGCCCCACGAGAACGAGCCGTAGACCATGCTGCCGGTCGGCTTCGTTCCGGATTCAGAGCCGGTGACCATCTTGCGGTACAGCCCCATTTCGTCGGGCCTTACCGTGACCTGGCCTGAGCTGGTAAGCTTGCCCTCGGTCACGTCTGATGGCATCACCTGGCCAGCGAGCGGGTCTGCGCTGCAGGAGTTGCCGAGCGAGAGGGAGCCGCTCAGCACTGCCGCCTGGGCCGGTTCCGCGCCCGACGTTTCCAGCTTGAACGTGCCGCCGGTAGGTACGAAATACCCATCGAAGCACGACGGGTCGATGCTGCCGGGAAACTGCGGCATGCCGATTTCGGCGTCCATCCCGATGACGGTCACGCCGAAGGACAAAGGCGAGTTGCCCTCGAACTCAAGCTCCAAGGTGTCCACCTTGCCGCCGTCAACGCGCGTGTACTCGCCGCCGATTCTCCCCCAGAACGTGAGGTAGGGCAGCGTGTCGCCCAGCGTGATGATGTGCTTGTGCCCGGAGCCGCCTTCGTTGGCGGCTGACGCGATGTTTCCCATTGCAGCGTAGAAGTACAGCGGAAGCACGTCGGCGTAGCCGTAAGTCTCGTAGTCTAGGCCTGGCACGATGCTCTTGACGTAGCTGTCCGTCCCGGCGCGAACGCCGCATGCGACGTTCGCGTTCTCCACCGACCGGTCGAGCTGGAACGTCTTGCCTCCGGTGAGGCCGTGGGAGAACGTCGGGGCTGCGGCATGGGTCGCCTTGTCAGTCTGCAGGGCGACGCCGATCATGCCGATAGAGGTGTTAATCATCCTTCGCTTCCTTTCCGATCAGCCCGAGCGCGGCGAAGTGGGCCTGGGCCTCCTTGCTTCCTCGGAACGCAGCGCCCTTCTTGAGCTTGTATGACGTTCCGTTGAACATTGCCGTGAAATCACAGGTCGCCTTCACGCATAACCTCCCTTACCTCGTTCGGGCACACCGCCCAAACCTTGAACGTCACGGTCAGCGCCTCGGTTGCGAGGTACTTCCGGTCGCCGTCCGCAGCCGTGCCGCCGCCGGTGATGCTCGGAACCGCAAGGTCAACCGTTCCCTTCATCGTCTGGTCGGCGAGCACGCAGGCGATAACGGCGTCCGCGTAGGACATTGCGGTGTTCGCGGCCTTCACCAGGTCGGCATGGCGGGCGCACACCCACACGTTCGCGGAGAACTCCATTTCCGCTTGCCCTGTCGAAGCGCCCTTGCCCGGCTGGGCGTCGGTCACTATCTCGTCTACGGCGACGTAGAACGGCTGCTCGTTCTTCGGGAACCCCTTCGTCACGACAGGGGCGGCAACCGCGTCCGGGTAGACGGCGCTGAACGATTCCGACGAGAAGAAGCCGGAAACCCTCTTGTAGAGGACGTCCAGTGCGGCGATCTGCGGGATTACCACGCCATCACCCCTTTTCGCCCGAACTGGTCAGCAGTCGCGTTGACTTCTGGAAGGGAGGTCGCTCCGTCGATTCCGGCGAGCGTGAAGTGGATGTACCCGGCCTCGGAGCTTTCGCCGGTGGCCCGGTCTGCCGTGTTGCTTGGTCGCAGGTAGTACGCAGCGAGCGTCAGCACGGAGCTGGATACCTTGGACGGCATGTCGTCAAGTCCGTACACGTACTCGATTGGGCGCGGGAAGGGCCTGCCGAAAAAGTTGGGGTCGCGCTCCACCTGGCAATCGCTTGCGAGCACGTACCCGGCAGAGACGAGGCGCGAAACGTCGCAGTGGGCGAGGTTGATGAACATGTCGCGCCCGTAGTCCGTCGTCTCGCCCAGACGGCGAACGAAGGCGCGGTGCGCCGCCTTCTCGAACGATTCCTCAGCTGCCTGGCGCGCGGCCCAAAGCCGGGCCTCCGGGTACTTCTCCTCGTCTCCGAAGTCGTCCTGCCCGTCGCCGTAGCCACGCAGGTCGCTGATGGCGAAGTAATGCCGCGACACCACCTCGGCGCGCGACACGAAAGCGGCCTCGTCGGAGCCGGACGCTTCAAGCCATTCCATCTTCACCGTGTCCGGGGGTGTGAACTTGGGGAAGTCGAAGGCGTTTCCGGTGAGGGGTATTTCGCGCACCGCGCCCAAGCGCGGCAGGAGACGGACAGCGCCGAGGCGCGTATCCACGTCCAGCTCCAGCGAAACCGCTTCCGCGTTCGCAATCCTGATGGTGGTGTCGGGCATGACCTTCATGGCTAGTCGATCACCGCGCTCTTGCCGGTATCCGCATCGCCGCCGGTGTCGGAATCTCCGTCTGCGGGGACTTGGGAAGCGTTGTGCTGCTCGATAAGCTCCTTGATCTTTTCGGCGGTTGCGTTCTTGGGAACGTCGATTCCTAGTTCTGAGGCCTCGTCAACGAGCGCCTGCTTCGCCGTTTTCTTCGGCGCGTCGCCTCCCTTGTCGCGCTTTTCAAGATAGGCGGTGATCCCACGGGCCTGAGCCTCCTCGTCCGGCATGGTCTCGCCTTCGAACGCCGCAAGCCGCCCGTTGATGGTGATTCGCTCCTGCGCCGTGAACATTTAGGCCACCGCCTTGTCAATGTCGGCCTTCGTTCCGTAGCAGAACGCCTCGGGAATCTTGACCTTGAGCGCCTTCGTCGCCTCCGCGCGCATCGTTATCTCGTTCTCGTTGAACTGGTTGTTGACCGTGCCGAACTTGACGGTGACGCCGTGGATGTTCTTGCGCTCGGCAGCGAACGCGTCATAGCACAGGATGCCTCCGCAGTTGATGTCCTCGACAACCTGCATGCCCCACAGGATGCCGTCGCCAAGGTACTGGTACAGGCCGGTTTCCGTCTTGTACAGGTCGATTGCCTCCTTGATTTCAGGCGACACGCACACGTGCGTGGGGACGCGCCGCGCGCGCATGATTCGCGTGCGCATCTTTCGGATGACCTCGAAATACTGACCGGCTGCGCCGTCAGTCCAGCTCAGGATACCCTCGGTGTTCAGGACGCCTATGATGCCCGTACCGGTCTTGTTGCCGAGAAGGTAGCGCTCGTCAATCTGCTCGTTGAGGTCGATGAGAAGATCGTTCTGGATGATGGAGTACAGCTCGTCGTAGTCGGCCAGGGACGCTTCGGAAATTGGCACCGTGCCGGCGATGGTCTCCTTGATTGCCACCTTGTCAACCCACGTGTAGTTGATGGCCGCTTTCGCTGACGACGTGCCGCCTGTCGGCTCGTTCCATGTGTCCGGCTTCCCGGTCTGCGTGCCGCGCTGCTTGTACTCGATGCTGCCGATTCCGTTTGATTCGGGCAGGGTGGCGGCGAACTGCGCGAGGAGCATTGCCTGCTTCATGGGAAGATCGGTGTCGATTTCCTTCTGGCCCGGCACGTACACGGGCGCGGGCGCGGTGTTGGAGAAGCTGATATCGAGCGGCTTGAACTCGTCTCGCGGGCCGAGGATGCGCCGGGCGAACGGCCCTGCGTCCTTGCTTGCGAGAGGGTTGCGACCGTCGGAGGCGCGCAGGGCGTCCTCCTCGGCGATGACGTGCTCGATTGTGGCGTCAAGCTCGATGATCTGGCCTTGGATAACGTGCGCCTCGTCTACCTTGCCGTCGTTCATGCAAGATGCCTGCGCTTCCGAGAGCTGCTTTCGCTTGTTCCACAGTTCCTTAGAGTTCAGCATTGGCGTTCCTTTCGTAAACTCGACCGTCCAGAAGCACATACGCCGGGCCTTCTTGCTCCGCGCTCTTCGCTTCCTGCGAACTTTCGGTAATGTTAGAAACCGTGTAAGATGTGGGTTCGTTTCCAGATCGATTGCCTGTGTTTTCGGGAGAACCGGTGGAGCGGGGTTCGCAGTCCACTGCCTTTCCGCTGTTCCTTTCGCATCCCGTGATCGCGACGCCGCGCGGGACGTTGCGGTATTTGCTCGCAAGCTCCTGCGTGATGCATGCGGCCATGCGCTCCTCTGTTTCAACGACCTCCTGGCACAGGCCTTTCTCCACCGCGTCCTCTGCGCTGAACCATGTCTCCTGCTCCATGTAGTCGGAGACTTCCTCTGCCGTCATTCCGCTGCGCTTCGCGATAATGTCACGAATGGTGGCGTCGATCTGGTTCAGCCGCTCGATCACCTGCGCAAGCTCATTGGCGTTGCCGCACGTGTAGCACCAAGCGTTGTGTGCCATCAGCCACGCGTAATCGTTCATGATCACCTTGTCGCATACGACGGCGATGTAGATTGCCGCGCTCGCGGCTATGCCGTCAACGTAAGCCGTCGTTTCCCCTTCGTAGCGCTGAATCGCCGAGCAGATGGCGAACGCCTCGTACACATCGCCGCCGCCGCTGTCGATTCGTATGTCAAGCGGCTTCGGCGACAGCTCGTTGAGCTGGCTGGCAAATTCCTTGGCGCTGTTGCCGTCGCCCCAGAAATCATCACCGATCGTTCCGTACAGGTACACCTCGGCTCGCTCGCCTTGGTTGCTGATCTTGAACATTTGGCTTCCTCTCCTATTTGTCGGTCGTGGCTGTCTGGTTGCCGTCAGATGGCTCTTTCGCGTCCTTCGAGAGCACGGTTACGCTACCGTCCTCCTCGACAAGGCCGTAATTCAGAGCCACCATTGGCTTGTCGAGGCCGGGAAGCGGGTTCTGCTCCTCAAGCGCGCGGACGTCGTTTCGCGTGAGAGCGCCTAGGTAAACCATCTCGCGGTAGAAAGCGCTCTGCGACTTCTTGTCGCCCCTCATGAGGCCTCCCAAGTTGAACCGCAGGTACTCGTCATGGCCGCCCATCGAATCAAGAACCGGGCGGAACGCCTTCTCGATTGCCGCCGTCTCGGGTGAAACGGTGTCGGTCGCGTAGTCGATGCGCGCCGTCTCGCCGTTGCTGTACGTCTGCTTGGTCATGTCGTATACCTTTTGCGGCGGCACGCACGTGGCGCGGCACACCTGCTGCAGAACCCACGTCTGCTGCTCGATCAGCGATGCGTCCTTCATGGTCTGCTGCGTGGTGACCCACTTCGCGCCGTGGCTGAAAATGGGCGTCTTTCCCGCTTCCGACACTCCGCGCTTCGCCTCGATAGCGCGCTGCAGGCTGGCCAAGTCATCGGGCGTCGTCTTGCCTTCCGGCACCTCGACATGGCCGAGCTGGTGGTTTCCGTTCTTGAGCATGGAGGCGTAGAACCGCTCGAGGTCAACGGAAAGCCCAATCTCGTTGGCTGCATGCGAAGCCAGCGAGACACCCTCGTAGCCGTTCTTGGTGACGGCGGTCTTGATGTTCACCACCTCGTCGTTGAAGTACCTCCCGGCTGGTACGAAGTCGTCTCCGTCGGCCACGAGGTACGTGAGCCGCTTGCCATTCGGGGCGTGTTTGCTCCATTCGGGAGTGACGGCTGACATGATCGGCCAGAGGGCCACAGGCTCCCCGCGGAACCACTCCACGTAGACGTAGGCGTTTCCGAAAGTGTCACGCCGGATGCTCGCCCAGTGCAGAAGGTCTTGGCCGGACATTGCCTCGTTCGCCATGCCGGACAGCAGTCGCGTCAGCGGGTGGAGGTGAAGCTGCTCCCTGCCGTTGCCCGTCCTGCGGTAGGCGGATACGGGCAGGGAGCCGAGCGTGCGCGCCTTGGTCTGCTCGCACGCCATGTACGCCACGGAATAAAGGGCCGCATAGCCCATCAGCTTGGTGTCCTGCCGTCCCAGATCGAGGCTCGGCACCCATCCGAAGCTGTGGCCGGGCAGCATCTTGTTCAGGATTGCGTTCATGATCGCGCCCAACTGGTTTCCTTTCTCGATTTGCACCGAGTTTAGGAACCGTGTAAGACCTCACATGAATTGCACCATGTTCTCCTTGCCGCGCACCTGGGTGTTGTACGCTAGCATGGCGATGGCGAGAGCGATTGCGGCGTCGATCTTGCTGCGCTTGGAATCCTTCCCGAAACGCACGCCGAAGGAGCCTTTGTCGTCCTCCACCGTGTTGAGCAGGTGGCGGCGCAGCTTCCTGCAGCCTTTGAGCCGAAGCGTCTTGTCCCTCACCTCGATCAGGACGAGCGCGGTTGCCTGGCACATGGTGGGGTTGTTCTGGGCGAAGCTCACCGTCTCAACTCCGTAGGTGTCCTCGAGCTGCCGGGCGATGACGATCATCCGGTTCGGGTCGATTCCAACCACCTCCGGGTAATGCTTCTGGTACAGGTCGGCGATAAGCTCCATGATCTGCGTGATATCGTAATGGCCCGAATCGCCCGGCTCGTCGAACACCCACTCGCGCGTGTAGGCGCACAGCTTCCCTTTGGCGTCCTTGCGCTCCTGGTACGCGATGATCGCGAAGCTGTCGCCGCCGGTCGCACCGTCGATGCCGAGCGTGAACGGCTTCGTGAAGTCGAAATCGTTCTTGCGGCGGCAGCATGCGTCGATCTGCGGCGTCGTGAAGCACGAATACGCGTCCTTGTCCTTCGGGAACCTGTTCGCCGTGTAGCGCTCGAACGCCCGCTTTGAGGATGCTGAGCCGCGCTGGTCTTGGATGCTCTCCCACGTCACCCACGATGCGACCATGAGCTTTTCCCAGCTCTTGGGGTCGTCTATGTCGTCGCCGTCGTCCAGACCGAGCCAGTACAGGTACATGCCGGGGTCGTCGTCGGCCTTCTCCAGCGTGTCCCACAAAAAGCCCTCGCGGGAATCGCCAGCGGTGGTGATTCCGATGGACAGCGGGTTTTCGAGCACCTTCTGCCCCTTGAGGCCAGCGGCCCACACCTTGTCGTCGCGGTAAACGTGCAGTTCGTCAAACACGAGTACGTTGAAGTGCCACGATTCGAGCGCATCGGCCTTGTTCGGCAGCACCATGATCTTCGCGCCGGTTTCCTTGTGCACGATCACGTTCTTCTGGATATCCCACTGCTGGGAGAGCGTGTCGTTGAGCTTGATCATGGTGCCGATCTTCTCGAAGATGTTTCGCACCTGCTCCTTCGTGGAGGCGACCACGCCGTACTGGCCGTTGTAGCGAACCTCCATGGTGGCTATGGTGAGCACGATGCCGGCGGCAAGCTCGGTCTTTCCCATGCCGGATGGCAAGCCGATGATTGCGCGACGAAACCTGCGCTGAAACACGCCATCCTTTTCTTCTCCGCACGCGAAAAGCGGTTTCCAGATGTTTTCCCTCTGGAACGGTTCGAGCAAAAACGGCTTTCCGTAATAGCTGTCGTTCGACACGTGGCAGCACATGCTCGACAGGCAGTGCTCGTAGTCGCGCGCTATCATCAGCCCTTTGCGCGAGTATTCTGTATCAGTCCGCTTCATACTCTGCCTCAAGCTCAAGGGGTTCGCCAGGCCCGTCGATCTGGTACGCGGCGTCGATGCTGCGGAACATGGCGGCGGTGTCAGCAGCCGTCTTGACTGTCGTTGCGTCCATGAGGCCGATGCGGGAGCGCGCCAGTGGCGACAGTCCGAGCTGGTCTGACAGCGCGCGTATCTCGGAGCTTGCCTCCTTCATGATGGTTATAGCCGGATGCTTCTTCACGAGGGGGAGCGGCTTGCCGTCCTTGCCGGGGAACGGCTTCTCTCCTATCTTGTCGTAGATGGCGATTGTCCCGTCGCCGCTTGGCGACGTGATGGATTCCTTCGCCTGCAAAAACGTGGCGTGCCAAAAGCACAGGGCCATGAGCGAAGGGATATCCTGCTGCGTGAAGTTGTTCGTCGGCGGGCAAATCCAGTTCCATATCTTACGCTGCACCGGGTTGTCGGCTATCTCCTGCGGCATTTCGACGCCGACGCGCCCAGGGGTCGACATGCCGAAGCTGTCGCTCTGCCCGCGCCGAATCGCCCCGCTTTTCGGTTTCGCCCCCTTCATAGTCCTTCTCTCCTCAGCGCTTCTTCAAGCTCAGCAGCGACGCGAGCGAGAGAGTGGCAAAGCGGGGAGCTTGTGTGCATGGAGGCGCGCGACAGGTCGCTTGCCGCCTGGTGGGCGTTTCTGACGGCCTCAAGCACGGCCTCGCGAGGCATGGAGAACGTAGGGGCAATGGGCGCGAGTGGCCGCACCGCCGTGCCTCGCTGGTGGCGCTTCTTGCACGCCTCCGAGCAGTATTTGGCGGTTGACCTTTTGGCCGCGAACTCGCGACCGCATATCTCGCATCGTTTAATCATCAAGCAGAACGGCCTTTTCCCCAGTGAGCGCTTCCCACCTCGCGATCACTACGTCCACGTAATGCGGCTCGAGTTCCATCCCGTAGCAGGAACGGCCTTCCTGCTCGCAGGCAACGAGCGTTGTTCCCGAGCCGAGGAACGGGTCGTACACGGTTTCGGCAAAATCCGTCACATTGAGAATCCTCGTTATAAGCTCGACGGGCTTCTGCGTCGGATGGTCGGGGTTTCCAGACCGTGCAACGCTTATGACATTGCCCTGCGCCTTGTGATTGTCGAAAGAGGTTTTCCCGCGCGAACCGAACATCACGAGTTCGTGCTGGGCGCGCCACCCGCAGCCCATTCCAGGCGTTCCCTTGTCCCAAACGATCATGTTTCTCACGCCGAAGCCAGACGATTCCATCACGTCGAAAAGGTTCACCCACATTCGCCAGTCAGTGAACACGTACGCGAACAGGGCGTCGGTGACGCAGGAAAGCGCGCTTCGCATGAGCGCAATGTAACCGCGCGTCGATAGCGTGTCGTTCGCCACCTTCTTGCTTTTATCCGTTGTCCCGATGCTGCCAGAGCTTCGACCGGATTCCTGGAAGCGCCCGGAGCAGTAGGGAGGGTCGGTGAGAATCAACTTACAGCGCCCCCCCCCCATGAGTTTTTCG
>OGYA01002535.1_pt1 | contig 10082 bp, 11 predicted proteins | sample 1576401 | NCBI WGS metagenome assembly OGYA01 (sample SAMEA3541485, study PRJEB24748) | human gut metagenome | biome: human gut; feature: human-associated habitat; material: faeces | place: China | collected 2012 | reverse complement strand
GGAGAACGGACGGCTGACCATATCCCCCGATTCCGGATATGAGGATATCCACTCTTTTGTGGAGGGAACCTTGACAGAGCGTGTGGGGGATGCGGGCAAACGCCTCCACACAGGGCGCAGCCGCAATGACCAGGTTGCACTGGATATGAAGCTTTATACAAGGGATGAGATTGATGAGATAGAGAAGCTGGTAAAAGACCTGTTAAAGGAGCTTTTGGTAATCATGGAAGCCAATATAGATACTTTCATGCCGGGATTTACCCATCTTCAGAAAGCCCAGCCAATCACCCTGGCCCACCACATGGGAGCATACTTCGAGATGTTCTCAAGGGACCGTTCAAGGCTTTGGGACATACGCAGGCGCATGAACTACTGTCCGCTGGGTTCCGGCGCATTGGCAGGCACCACGTATCCCTTGGACCGGGAATATACAGCCGGCCTTCTGGGGTTTGACGGACCCACGTTAAACTCCATGGATTCCGTGGCTGACAGGGATTATCTGATTGAACTGCTTAGCGCCCTGTCCACCATTGCCATGCATTTAAGCCGGTTCTGTGAGGAAATCATCATCTGGAACACCAATGAATACCGTTTTGTGGAAATAGATGATTCCTACAGTACAGGCAGCTCCATCATGCCCCAGAAGAAGAACCCGGACATTGCGGAGCTAATCCGCGGCAAGACCGGAAGGGTTTACGGCGCCCTGGTTTCCCTTCTGACCACCATGAAAGGCATTCCCCTGGCTTATAACAAGGACATGCAGGAGGACAAGGAGCTCACCTTTGACGCCATTGATACGGTGAAAGGCTGTCTGGCCCTTTTTACAGGCATGATATCTACCATGAGTTTCCGCAGGGACGTGATGGAGGCCAGCGCAAAGAACGGCTTTACCAATGCCACGGACGCGGCAGACTACCTGGTGGGCAAAGGCGTTCCCTTCCGTGACGCCCACGGAATCGTTGGCCAGCTGGTTCTTCTGTGCATTCAGAAAGGTATTGCCCTGGACGACCTTTCCCTGGAGGAATACAGGCAGATAAGCCCTGTGTTCGAAGAGGATGTATATGATGCCATCAGCATGAAGACCTGTGTGGAAAAGCGTATCACCATAGGCGCTCCGGGCCAGGAGGCCATGAAGCAGGTGATCGGAATCTATAAAAAAATGCTGGCGGAGTAATATGCGCCGGCGTGCGCATTGGCATCATATCGGCCAATGGAAGGACAGATGTATATAACAAACAGCAGGGGCAGAAAGGCTTAAGGCTGCAGGATGATACAAAAGACAAAGGGGTAAAGGACCTGGATCCATGGCTTGGGGAATCCGGGGGCTTTATCCCTTTGGCGTCCGTAACAGGCCTGTCAAAAACAATATCTTGACGTATTTTATAATTAAATATATAATATTTACATCGTGTCAGTTGTAAAAACAACAGAAAGAGGGGAGAGTATGGAGGAATATCTTCACCGTGTGAAAAAATCTCCATTATTCTATGGGATTAATGATAACGAGCTTTATACGCTCTTAAAGTGCTGCGCAGCGGAGCAGGTTCCCTATGAGGACGGGGAGTATATCTTCCGTATGGGTGAGTCGGTCAATAAGGTGCTGATCCTGTTAAAAGGCAGGGCGCGCGTGATACAGGAGAATTGCTGGGGGCGGCAGGCACCGGTTGCAGAACCAGGTGTCATAAGCTATAATATGGGTGTCAAAACCGTGAAAACGGAGGGGTTAGCATGATATTCGGCTACGCGAGAGTATCCACCAAAACGCAGGCGCGCGACGGCAACAGTCTGGACGCGCAGCAGGCGGCGCTGACGGCGGCGGGCGCGGAAAAAATCTACACGGACACCTTCACCGGCACGAAGATCGAGCGCCCGGAGTTCGACAGGCTGCGGGCGCAGCTGCGGCGCGGCGATATGCTCATCGTGACAAAGCTCGACCGCCTCGCGCGGTCGGTGTCGCAGGCGTCCGGCATGATCACCGAGATGATCGACGAGGGCATCACCATCAACGTGCTCAACCTCGGCATCCTGTCCAACGACTTGGTCAACACGCTGCTGCGCAACGTGCTGCTGTCGTTCGCGCAGTTCGAGCGCGACATGATCGTGCAGCGCACGCAGGAGGGCAAGGCTGTTGCGCGCGCGACCGACCCCGATTTCCGCGAGGGACGTCCGCCGAAATTCGACACCGAGCAGCTTGACCATGCAATGGAACTCCTCGAAAACCATTCGTATACGCAGGTCGTGAAACTCACTGGTATCAGCAAGTCTACGCTGATTCGGGAGAGGAAGAGGAGGAAGAACTTCTAAATTGAAGTTAATTAGATTGACAAATCCGTAAGTCACGCGTATTATAATAAGTAACAGGACTCCCCACACCTCTCAACGATGTGTCCCAGGGGAGACATTTTTTTATCTGGGGAATCTCATATCATACAAATAAAAGAACACAGCTCTTATACTGAACAAATAACAAAACTGCGCAGCAGAGGCTGTATCATTACAGATGATGCGGCTTGTGAACAAATATTAAAACATATCGGTTATTATCGTTTATTAGCTTATTTGCTGCCATTCAAAAACGAAGACGGCACCTACGGTAAAAACCTGTCGTTCGAACGTGTTTACCATATTTATGAGTTTGATCGGAAGCTTCGCAATCTTCTGTTTTCTGCTATCGAGGTTATTGAAATAAGCCTTCGAGCACGTCTTGCATATTTTCATTCCGAAAAATATGGACCGCTCGGATACCTCGATGCTTCATTCTTTAATTCGAAACACAATGCTGAAAAATTCAAGGCAAATCTTAAACGTGAAATCGAAAACAATAAAAAGGTACTATTTGTTAAACATCATCTCGAACACTACGATGGAAAATTTCCATTATGGGTTGTCTGCGAGCTGTTTACTTTCGGTATGCTTTCGTATTTTTACAATGATCTGACTACTGCAGATAAAAAGATTTTCGCCGGGTCTGATTACCGTCATATGGTCAGCTGGCTAAGATGCTGTACGGATTTGCGTAATATTTGCGCTCATTACGGCAGACTCTATTTCAGAGTATTCTCCGCCGTACCATCTGGTTTTGATATTCCCGAGCGCATGAAAAGAAGGCTATGGGGTGAAATCCTTTCCGTAAAGGCGTTATATCCGTCTTCCCATAAATGGAATACCGAGTTTATGCCCGCCATTACTGCTCTGTTTGAGGAATATGCAGATGACATAGACCTATATCATCTGGCATTTCCAAGAGATTGGCAGGACGAGTTCAAAAAATGAAATATATTGATGCTTGTATTTAAAACAGAGAGGGTATGCCTGTACGACATACCCTCTCTGTCTATTCTATCCTTAGCCTCTCGGCGGGAACGGATCATGCCCGTGAGAGTCCTTATCTCTGATGCGTCCATCCGGGCGATGAATCACCAATTCAGAATGCTGATTGCGAGAGATTTCTCTTGCAACATTGATTGCCTGTTTTTGCGTTGAAGTACGCACCGTAGCGCGCGTATTTCCTGCGCCTTTCACCTGCCATCCGCCTGCCGGATGAGGTATTACATGCTGATTTTTACCCATAAGTACGCCTCCTTATTTTAAGCGGGTCACGCGTCCGCAATGCGGACACTTTGACGGATTCGTCACGGGAATCACACGTTTTCCGCAACGGCAGATATAATATTTGTATTTGATGGTCATACTGACCTCCTATTTATAGAAAAATTATCTATTATGATCACACTATTGGGAAAAGATTGCGTTTTTTTACCTTTCTAGACACAGATCTCATATTGCAATCGGAAGTCAAACATGATACAATAATCGTGCATTGTGACAAAGTACCATAATCCGTGCTTCTGTCGTCTCGCAGGACACCGAGTTGCCGCTCGGTGTCTTTTCTTTTCTCATTTTATGTGTTATTGTCGAAAAACAGCCTTGGATTGCATCCAAATGCATTTTCCAGAATACGATTGGTTAAATTAACCTTTGCTCGCGATGTTTTCAAATCGCTCATTCGATGTAAAACGCTCTTGCCGCAATCATCCTTTGCAGTGATCCATACTTGATCTCGTCGATACTCTCCATCAACTAAAAGCGGCTGATGAGAAGTACAAATCAGCTGTGCATGATGCGGATTGCTTTCCTCATTTGTAAACAGGTGGATAATTTCCTTGGCCAGTGACAGATGAAGACCGTTTTCCAACTCATCAACCATCAAGACACCTCCATCTTCGAGAACATCAAAAAGATAGGGCAGTGCAGTAAACAATTTTACCGTTCCCAGCGACTCATCTTTAAAAAAGGAAATTGGTGTAACCGTCGTTTCCTTGCCGTTTTCATACACTGCATGGCGCGATGCTATACCCACCCTCGTCGTCTTGACGATAGCTTCTCTGTTTTCAAAATCATCCGAAGTATTTCTTTGATGCTCCACCTCTTCTTCTTCAAAAGATACTTTTATATCTCGAAGAGTCGGATCGGCAGTACGAATGATATTGATATACTTGCGAAGCCGATCCTCCGAAAAAGTTTTTTTAGGATTGATCGGCTGTAGCTTACCCGCGGTCATACTGACCACATTTATTCCTTGAATCGCAGAAACGATCTTCGAAGCCAATGGATTATTCAATAAGTCCGCAATCGGAAGGCATAACGCTTCTGGTTTAACCATACGCTTGACATCTTCAAAACCTTTCAGTTCTGAACGAAGCGTGATATCTTTAAAAGACGATGATGTACGTTCCAGTAATTTTTCTGTTCTCCGGTACTTCTTTGTAAGAAGTTCGTAAACAATTTCCTGTCCCTGAACTGCAAAGGTATAATGGTATGTTATGTTATCTAAAACAAGCTCGATTGCAAACCTTGTAGGCTGTTCTCTGTAACTTGTATCAAATGCAAAGTTTTTTACAGGCGCATCTATGTTTTTAAACTCTGGCCTCGCCATCAGCTGCGCAGCATCTATTACGGCTAATGGTGAAAAACTCAGGAATCGTTGAATTTCTCGGATTATCTTACAGAAAAATGTTTTTCCCGATCCATTTGCACCATATAGGAAAGAAACCTTATTAAATCGACTATTCCCACAAGCAAATGTGTTGTCGATATACTCTTTCTTGCTTAAATCCGCTTCCGTGGTAAACGTAATCGGTTCGGCAAAGGAAGCAAAATTTTCTGCAGAAAGCGATTTCAGAATGAGGTTTTCCATATTTTTCGCCCCTTCCAAAGAAAATTATATCATATACCAGTAAAATGTCAATTGTTATTTTCTATTTTTCGATATATATGTTGAAATTTATGCGATAACATAAATTTAAAAAAACGCCTCTGACGTTATCCGTCGGGGTGATGTCTTACTCTGCCGCTATCTCCTGCATGCGTTCGATCAGACGACGAGACAGCTCCTCGTTTTCCGGCTTTGCCACAAAGCGCAGCAGCGCCAGCATGAGTTTCTCGGCGGTGACGTTTGCTTTTACGCACCATTCCTCGGTCAATTCCAGCACATCCGTATCAACATCCATGTTCACCTCAACGGTTTCTTCTGTGCGGCCGCAGGCAGCACCGTCAATCTCTTTACTCCACGCAGCGAGACATCGCTCCCGATTCTCCTCTACTGCCTGCACCGTCTCCGGCTCGGAAAACGGCTGGATATCCGGCAGACGGTTCCGGATGAGTTCCACATCATGGACATGCAGCGTCTTATCCTCGAATATCACGAGCAGAACCTCGTCCAGCAGCGCGATCACACGCGTAATCTCGATTTCATGCTTCATCTTCTTCCTCCTCGTCAGACAGTACGCTCGCCCAGTGCACCAGACGGATTTTCGGCTGCGGTATATCCTGATACCAGTAATCACGCAGCAGCGCAAGTTTTCGCTTGATTGGCTCACTCTGCTCGTCTGTGATTACGATCAGTTCATCAAAGTGCAGTCCGTTTCCTGTGGCGGTAAGACAGAACATGCCAATTTTCGCGACGTCAAACCAGTATTCAGCTATCGGATAATAAATAATCACCATTGTCCGGCCGTTTTTCAGATGCACATAGATGGTCTGACTATCTATCATCCCATAGAATTCCATCGGGTTCTTTTGCATGCTCTTTACCCCGTTTGACTGATGCAGTCTTTCCTCCAGCTGTGAAATGATAACCTCCTTCCATTCCGGGAACGGATGTCGTATATACAGCTGCGGTTCCGGACACACGCAGCGCACCCACCGCAGCAGCTCATGCCAGTATGGGTCTGTATTCTGCATACTGCCGTCCAGAAAATCCAGCTGTGCAGCCTCCTCCGGCTCTGCCTGAAGATACAGCACGAAAAGAAAAGTATTCCGCATCAGCACTTCCGCTTTCCATATCTCATCAAACAGACCGTGCCGGAGCAGGCGGCCGTTCAGATAGATCATCAGTCCTCCGGACCATCTGTCCCCCAGATAATAGTGATAATTTCCCCGTGCCGGTTCAACCTCGCCGTAGCGATACGAGGCGTGTACGCTGACGCCGTTCAGGAGAAAATGCGCCTCATCTTCCCTGCTGTTGTCCGTCCAGATCGGCTCCAGTCCGGTCAGATTGTACATCCGCGTCCGGCCGTTCAGCGGTTTCCAGAAGAAATGTATTTTCTGCCTTTGCGGACCGCCGCCGCAGTCTGTCTCGCCGAGCAGCACCGGCAGATAAGTAACGCGCAGCTCCTCCATCATGCGCTCTATCCGCATTTCCAGTTCCCTGCTGTCGCGGCAGTTCTGATCTACCAGCTCATGCGGCAGAGGAACGGAAACCTTCGTGCCCGAAGTCCGCATCATGTGCGGAAGCTCATCGAGTGAGACTGCCTCGTATTGCATGACTGAATCGCGGTACGGCGCCGCCACTCGCAAAGCAGTACCGTTCTCTGTTTTGGTGATCATCTCCCATGCTTTGCCTTTCGGGTCACAGTTTACGAGCACGGTTTTCAGTCCGATGCCGAAGCGGTTATACCGGCCGAGCTTCTGCGGCTTTGCACGGCCACAGCCGAATACTTCGCTCAGCCTTTCCTCCGCTATTCCCTCGCCGTTATCGATCACCTCCAGCTGATACTGGTGCCAGTCCTCCTGTCTTAAATATACGGCTACGTCGCCGGCATTTGCCGACAGAGCATTGTCCACGAGTTCCTTCAGAATGTCCGGTAAAATGAGCCGCCGCGAGGCGAGAATATTCCACAAAACTGGCGGTCTCGGCGCAAATTTTTTTGCTGACATTTTTGTTTTTTCCTCCTGTGAAAATTGTTATCCAACTATGAACAACACACTATTCACAGTTGCAGGAAAATAAAAAACGTGCAGATCCATAAGAGCCTGCACAGTCAAAAATGTTCCGCAAAATCCCATTGAAAAACTGCTGCAATTCTCGCTGCCGAATTGCAATAATTTCAGAAAAAGGGTATACTGGTACTGCGGTGCGAACTTGAAATTTTTCGCTGTACAGGTGGCTGCTTCACCTGCGCAGGCTGACAGGGGTTGCCGCCTCTGTCAGCTGCCGTTTTTCATTCTTCTGATGATAGTATATCATGTACGGGCGCGTACATCAATTGTTAGATTGCATAAAATCAGTTTTATATTTTTTACAGCAGAATAAGGGGATAGTATTATGCTGATCAGCGATGCACGCCGCCGCGCAAACGACAAGTGGCGGGACAAATTCGACGAGATGCGCTTTCGCGTTCCGAAGGGAAAAAAGGAAGTGATCACAGCCTATGCCGCCGCACATGGCGAGTCTATTAACGCTTTCATCAACCGTCTCATTGACGAGGAAATGGCAAAAGCCGAAGCAGAAAAATAAAGAGCGGATGCAGACTGTAAATCAGACTGCATCCGCTTTTTATCTCAGCTTTGCAAATTCTTCTTCGATCTTCTCAAGCTGCCCGGAAATCTTTTTGAGCGTTTGCGTATCAACATTGCCGGAGATGTGCGCAAGCCGCGCCATTTGATTGATATTCACAGCGATGCCCTGCAGCTTCCGCCGCATGTCATGCTGAACATCTTGGTCAATCATCTTGAGCTCTCCATTTTCGATCAGCAGACGGAAATACTCCGCCATTGTCAGGTCGCTTCTGTGGATTTTTCTCTTTAACATGAGCAGTTCTTCATCATCCAAACGCACAATGATCTGATGATTGCGTTTTCTCATTTTTCATTTTCTCCTTGTCGTGGCTATTCGGGGTTTCAGGGGAAATTCCACTGAGGAAACAGGTTTGTGGCTATCCAAAACCTTATGCTTGCGGAATCTTTAACCTTTAGTATAGTAAAGCACATTTCTGTTTGCCATACAGATGCTGTTTTCTTGCTTTTTTCTTCTCTAACTGCTGCTGCAGACCGTGAAAAATTTTCACAGGTACGATACTCTATTTCTGAATAAACCGGCACTCCGATACAGGCTTCCGATCACAGATTTTGCAGGTTCCGAGGTTCACACTGCCGCGTCCACCATAAGACGAAAACGCTGTCGTTTTGTCCACCCGGCCGCAGTACCGGCATTTAACCCAGCGGTTTCCGTCCGGGTCAATAACCTGCGTTTCCTGCTGATTAAGCTGCTCCGCAAGCGTCTGCCGAAACGCTTCTTCTCTCTGTTTTTTCTGCGCGCGGCGGCCGGCCTCTTCCTTCTCGTGAACCAGTTTTTCCATCGCGCGCTGCCGCTCACTTTTCGTATTCTGCGGTCTGCGGACCGGCAGCGTCTGCGTTCGTTTTGGCCGCTGCTTTTGCTCGCGCTCTGGACGCTCAAGCAGCTCTTTCATCTGCTGTTCTCGCCGTATTTTTTCCTGCTGTACCTCGCGCTCAAACTCGCTTTTTTTCCATTCACACAGAGCAGCCAGCGGCGCGTTTTGATAGAGCAGCCGTCCGTACTCGCTGATCGAAAATTCACGCAGCGCGCCTGCTGCAAACTCGATCTCACGCCACAGACCGGTACAGTCCTGCGCGTAGAAAACCGCAGACAGCTTCGCCGTGGAATACTCCATCTCCTCGACGTCCAGCAGCAGACAATATCCCTGCCGCTCCTGCACTTTCATCAATGCTTCCGGATACTGACCGTTGCCACAGCTGTTCAACGCATCAACAATATAAATCAATCGAATACCGCTGCTGTTCGCACGGAGAATTTCCATCTTCTCGTCTGACAGATTCGCGCGGTTACAGCTGTAACTAACCGCAAATTTGCTCGTCCGCGACACAAACGAAAACTCGTATTTCCGCGCCGTGTCTCCGACCAGACAGATGGGAACCCGCGTTTCCACATCGGACACGTTCAGCTTTTCATCCAGCCAACATTTCAGCACGATCTTGGAATAGATTGAGTGCGGTCTCTCGGTCTCAGCAGTGCACTCGTGCTGTCTGGCGCTGTCCTTCAGACGGAAATGCTGTGCGCGCAGGTTTCTGTCTCCAGCAACGAGAATAAGGTTTGCACCGCAGCCGCATGGACAAAACAGCTCACCTTTGCGGCTTCTAGTGCGAAGCGCGGACAGCTTGTCCGGAATATTGATCTGCTTTCCGTCAATGACTGTGAAAATACTCTCAATGCCGATGTATTTTCCGTCGCATAGGCAAACCGATCTTTGTACCATTTCGCTGCTCCTTTCGGTTATATTGTGAAAAGAGAACCTTTTCTTCTAATAGACTCTCAATTCAAAGTTTTAGCGTTGAACAGTTATAAATTTGTAACTTTATAACTTTATGTAGTCTTACCCAAATAGAAAAGCTCCGGTGCAGAAACACCGGAGCTTTTCTCGTGCCCCATGGACACTTTCACCATTTCTTATTAAAAGTATACTGCATAGCCGCAATCATTGCAACCATATTCGACATTCCTTGCTGCAATCCGACATCCATGGTATACTGTACAGGCTACCACCCCCATACAGGTAGAGGAAGGGGGTGTTCCAGTATGGAAATTCTCTCATCTTTTGTTATCTCTGTTGTGGCAGGTGTAATCGCCAATTACATCTGTAAATGGTTGGACGGAGATAAATAATCGGTAGCCAGCCTCAGGCCTAAGCCACCTGCTACAAAACGGAATAGAAAATCCCCCAGAGGTTGCGTCTCTGGTCACCCTTGGTATTGACACCTTTTTT
>OGYA01002524.1_pt1 | contig 10124 bp, 8 predicted proteins | sample 1576401 | NCBI WGS metagenome assembly OGYA01 (sample SAMEA3541485, study PRJEB24748) | human gut metagenome | biome: human gut; feature: human-associated habitat; material: faeces | place: China | collected 2012 | reverse complement strand
AATGAGCTATCCGGTGACATCTGGGAAAAAGAGATAGGAGCATTCCTTACAGCATTTGATTTCTTTTTCACAGTATTTGTCCATTATGGCGCGGAGTGAAACGATTCACCCAATTGTGGAATTGAAGATGGATTATACAACTGTAGAACTAAGAGAAATCGTTGATTTGGTGAAACAAAAGGGACTTCTTGAACGAACGGTTTTTATCAGTATGCACCTTTTGGCACTATTACGTTTGAAAGATATCGGAATCCCGGCGTCAAGGCTTCAGTACGTTTATGGGGCGGTTGGCGGCAATAAGTGGACGAAAGTTTCGGATGAGCTGATTGCATGGCTTACTGAAAATGAGATTTCACTCGATTCACGTTACACGCTTGTTTCCAAAGAAGATGTGGAAAAACTTCACAAGGCGGGGCTTTTTGTCAATGTCTGGACGGTGAACAAAGAGGAAGAAATGAAGCGTCTCTTGGATGAAGTTGGTGTGGATATGGTAACGACAGAATACTATTTTGAATGATTGGAGGGTGATTATGAGTTTATTAAAACAGTTGAAATGGAATTTGATTTTGCTCGCAGTAATTTTTATTGCACTTGGTATTGTCTTGATTCTCTGGCCGGGGGCAACGATGAAAACGATTTGTTATCTGCTGGCGGCGATGCTTTTGGCAATAGGAGTGGTTTCTCTTATTAATTATCTTCGGAAAGACATCAGTGGAATTATTTACCGCTATGACCTTGTCGTGGGATTGTGTGCAATCCTCGGTGGAATTCTCGTGATTGTGAAAGTGGACAAACTGACAGATTTGATTCCGGCGGTGCTTGGTTTTCTGGTTACGATGAGCGGTATTATGAAAATGCAGAATTCGGTTGACATGCTTCGCCTCGGACATGGTACGTGGCACGTGGCGTTTGCGATGGCAATTGTAAATATTGTTGCCGGGATTGTGCTTTTGATGAATCCATTTGAGGCAGCGCAGATTTTGATTATGTGTCTCGGAATTGCATTGGTCTACAGCGGTATCACGGACTTGTATGTGACGATTTCGATATCCAGAAGATTGAGCCGGTTAAAGACGGAAATCGTTGTGGCGGAGGACGATTCGGAAGAATAAAGAAATGAAAAATGGAGGGAATTATGGCGCAGTATCATTCATTATCAAAGGAATTGCAGGAGCGGATTTTAGAGGACAGGGAGAAACATAAGAAAAATCCGTATGCATTTCCGGATGAGAAAATCGTGAGACGACGCATGGACCACGATAAGGCGAATTTGTGGCGTCCGGCGTTTGTGCGGGATGTGGAGAAAATTATGCATGTGCCGTATTACAACCGTTATTCGGATAAGACGCAGGTATTTTCCTTTTACCAGAATGATGACATTTCAAGGCGTGCCCTGCATGTTCAGCTTGTGTCACGAATCGCAAGAAATATCGGCAGTGTGTTAGGCCTCAATGAAAGTTTGATTGAAGCCATTTCTCTGGGACATGATATCGGTCATACGCCGTTTGGCCATGCCGGCGAGCGGATTCTGAGCAGTCTGTATCAGGAGCATACCGGTCGTTATTTTAATCATAATGTACATAGCGTCCGCGTGCTGGACGATATGGTAAACTGGAATATCAGTTTGCAGACCTTAGACGGAATTCTCTGCCACAATGGCGAATTGGAATTAAAAGAATACCGTCCATGCGAGATGTCTACCTTTGTAGAATACGATAAAAAGGTGGAAGCGTGCTATGTCGATGAGAAGGCAATCGGCGAGTTGATTCCGTGCACGTTAGAGGGCTGCGTGATGCGTATCTGCGATATTATTGCCTATCTTGGCAAAGACAGACAGGACGCAATGCGCCTGAATTTATTAAAAGAATCACCATTTAGTACCAGCAACGGTGAAATTATCAATAATTTCAGTGTCAATATCATCGAGAACAGTTATGGCAAAGATTATTTGAAAATGGATGAGGAATATTTTGACGCTTTGCGGCAGGCGAAAAAAGAGAACTACGAAATGATTTATAATAATAAGTCGCTCAACGATTTATATGAAAATGAAATCCGCCCAATGTTTGGTGAATTGTATGAGGAACTTTTGCGTCAGGCAGAAAGCGGAGACAAATCTTCTGTTTTTTACCGTCATCACATGGCATACATGGAGAAAAATAATTTTTATGTCAAATCCCATGTCAGAAAGCCGTATGCCGAGCAGGAGAAAAACCAGCTTGTTGTCGATTATCTTGCCAGCATGACGGATGATTATTTTATCGCACTTTACCATTATTTGTTCCCAAAAGGAAAGCATGATGTTAAATTTGTCGGGTATTTTGATTTGTAGGAGTTTTCATTGACCCCATAGGATGTTTCGTGATAAAATGTGTTAGATGCTAGGGGTAAAAGGTACAAAAGGCGTTCGTGCTCGCACGAAAAGGCTTTTACACAATATTATTAGAATCAAATGAAGAAGGAGGAAACTAATTTTGAATAAGGAATTAGTCATCGTATTGGACTTTGGTGGTCAGTACAACCAGTTAGTTGCGCGCAGAGTTCGTGAATGCAATGTATATTGTGAAATTTATTCGTATAAAACGGATTTAGCAAAAATAAAGGAAATGAATCCAAAGGGCATTATTTTGACCGGCGGACCAAACAGCTGCTATGAGGATGGTGCTCCTTCTTATGACAAAGCATTATTTGAAATGGGTATTCCGGTACTCGGCCTTTGCTATGGCGCTCAGTTGATGATGCACGTGCTTGGTGGAACGGTGGAGAAAGCACCGGTTCGTGAGTACGGAAAAACCGACGTTCATGTAAATACCAATTCAGCATTGTTTACGGATGTCAGCGAAGACACCGTATGCTGGATGAGCCATTTTGATTATATTTCTAAGGTGGCACCGGGATTTGATATCTGTGCACATACGGCAGATTGTCCGGTGGCAGCCGCTGAAAATCCATCGGAAAAATTGTACGCCATTCAGTTCCATCCGGAAGTGCTTCACACCAAAGAGGGAACGAAAATGCTTTCCAACTTTGTTTACAATGTATGTCATTGTTCCGGCGACTGGCGCATGGATTCATTTGTTGAGCATCAGATTAAGGCAATCCGTGAGAAAGTCGGCAATGGCCGCGTGCTCTGCGCTCTTTCCGGTGGTGTTGACAGTTCGGTTGCAGCCGTGCTTCTTTCCAGAGCCATTGGCGACCAGCTCACCTGCGTCTTTGTAGACCAGGGACTTCTCCGTAAAAATGAAGGCGATGAGGTAGAAGCGGTATTTGGACCGGACGGCGACTATGATTTGAATTTCATCCGCGTCAATGCGCAGGATCGTTTTTATGAAAAATTAGCCGGTGTCGAAGAGCCGGAGAAAAAGAGAAAAATTATTGGTGAAGAATTTATTCGCGTTTTCGAACAGGAAGCAAAAAAAGTAGGTGCTGTTGATTTCCTCGTACAGGGAACCATTTATCCGGATGTTGTAGAGAGCGGCTTGGGCGGCGAATCCGCTGTCATCAAGAGCCATCACAACGTCGGCGGTCTCCCGGATTACGTTGATTTCAAAGAAATTATCGAGCCTCTCCGTGACCTTTTTAAAGATGAGGTCCGCAAGGTTGGTCTCGAACTCGGCATTCCGGAATACCTCGTATTCCGTCAGCCATTCCCGGGTCCGGGGCTTGGAATTCGTATCATCGGCGAGGTAACCGCTGAAAAAGTCCGCATCGTGCAGGACGCAGACGCGATTTACCGTGAAGAAATTGCAAAAGCCGGTCTCGACCGCGACATCAACCAGTATTTTGCCGCCCTCACAAACATGCGTAGCGTCGGCGTTATGGGCGATGAGAGAACGTACGATTATGCCGTTGCACTTCGTGCCGTGAAGACCATTGATTTCATGACCGCAGAAAGCGCAGATATTCCGTTTGAGGTGCTGCAGACAGTAATGACGAGAATCATAAATGAGGTTAAGGGAGTCAATAGAGTATTCTATGATTTGACTAGTAAGCCGCCTGGAACGATTGAGTTTGAATAAGTTGTAAGCAGTGCAGTCGCAACCCGAAAATCATATGTCGAATGCTTGCATTCGTAAAGATGATTTTTTGGGTGAGACTATACGGCGTCAGCCGTCATGAGGATGGAGTGAAGCGGAATCCGAATGGGCAGTGCGGGGGGGACTGGGAAATACTGTGGAATAGGGGCTTCATGGTTTTGATGTAAGCAGAATGTAAGCATAATAAGATGCATGTGATGTGAGAAGAAAAGAGTTATGGGATATATTTACATATCGAAAGCAGGGGATTAGATAAAAGTATATGATATTTGCATCATAGTAGTTAAAAAGAAAGGAAGAGTAGTGTGTTTTTTTCTCCGTTGAGATATCCAGGTGGTAAAGGAAAACTAGAGCCATTTATGGAATTATTGATTAAACAAACAGGACATTTCGGTGGAACATATGTGGAGCCATTTGCTGGTGGCGCAGGAATTGCATTAGAATTGTTAGAAAATGAAATTGTAAATGAAATAGTTATCAATGATTTGGATAAAGGAATTTATTCGTTTTGGAGAGCAATTCTTACTGAGACAAATAGATTTATAGATGATATTCGAAATGTAGAATTGACAGTTAATGAATGGAATAGACAACGTCAAGTAATTGATGATTGTAGACGATATAGTTATGAACTTGGATTTGCTACTTTTTACATGAATCGTACAAACAGATCAGGAATAATAAAAGGTGGTGTGATTGGAGGAGTGGAGCAGGCTGGCACTTGGAAAATGAATGCGAGATTCAATAGGGAAGGATTAATCGAACGCATTACTAAGATCGCCGAAAAGAAAAGGCGTATCCATTTATATAATAAGGATGTCAGTTCGTTTGTTCTAAACTATTTACCAAGATATCAACAAAATGCATTTGTTTATTTTGATCCACCCTATTTTGAAAAGGGAAAACAATTGTACTTGAATTTCTTTTCGTACAATGACCATGTTAGAATTGAGAGAATGATAAATAATCATGTTAATTGTGACTGGGTTATTACATATGATGATGTTCAAGAAATTGCGGATATTTATCAAAATCATATTTTGAGAAGGATTGATTTGAATTACAGTGCTGCTGTAAAGAGAAAAGCAAGTGAGATTATTGTATTTAGACATCCAGATATGATACCAACAGATATTCAATTGCAGCAAAGTGGGATTTGTGTGAATTTACGATAAAGGAGATAAAAGCATATGAAGATAAGACCATATCATTTGTATATTGAGAATTTCAGAAACTTTCGAGATACTTCTTTTGATTTAGGACAAAAAATAACAGTTGTTAGTGGTCAAAATGGAGTTGGAAAATCCAATATTTTATCTTTGATTGCATCAAGCTCGGGTGTGAGTTCAAAGTCCATGTTAGGAAGCAACTTTCAGCCGGAATTTACTGATTTTTTTAATATTGATCCAGAAGAGTCGTATGAGGAGTATAAGTTATATCTGACCTATAAAGATTCTAATGGAATAAATGTTTTCACTAAAAGACTTGGATTTAAGGATGATACAAAATCTGGACGAGGTATTAGAATTATTCCAAGGACTTCAAATATTGGTTTGGATAATTGTACGAATAGAGAGGCTGCACAGTATGTAAAAAGAAATTACGGAGTAGGTGCAGATGGGAGGGTGAAAATACCTACAATTTATCTGAGTTTGTCGAGATTATATCCGTTAGGAGAACGAAAAGAAACTGTTAAAATATCTAAAATTAATAAAAATAACACATTTTATAAAACAAAAGCAGATGGAAAATATAAGGAATGGTATAATTATATCATTCCCAATTCTATTGTTAATGATGCATCACTTACCATGGTTCAGAAAAATGCGTGTTCTAGAGCTTCCTTACATATGGATTTAATAAATACGCCTACCTTATCACAGTCAATTGGGCAGGATAATATCGGAAATATTATCAGTGCGTTGGTAGATATTTATGTATTATCAATGCAGGATGGATATGATGGTGCATTATTATGTATAGATGAAATAGATGTTTCTCTGCATCCTGATACCCAAATTAGATTATTGAATTTATTTGATAAGTTATCAGATGAATTATCAATTCAATTTGTTGTAAGTACGCATTCTTTATCGGTATTAAAAGACACAATAAAGAAGGAAAATAAAAATAATTTAGACTATAAGGTTGTTTACATAAAAAATTCAATGGCGCCATATGTGTCTGGAAGCAATTCATATGAATTATTAGAAGCAGATATGTTTGGCAGTTTAAGTTTTGATAAACCTAAGGTAAGAATGTATTTTGAAGATGCGGTTGGGAAAGAGTTATTTAGACTACTTTTCAAAGCATTTAGAAATATACTAAATACCGTCAAAGAGAATGTAGAAGAACCTTATTTGAGACATGGTTCAGATGTGAAAGATTATGCTGCTATCAATAATAGGATTCAAGTGTTGAAAAATATGGCAGATTTCGAAGAAAAAATTAATCAAATACCAACTATGTTGGGATGCGAAGATTTAATGAAAATATGTGAAGCAGATTCATATTTCAAGAGAGTTATTTTTGTTTTGGACGGGGATGCAAGATATAAAGACCCATCTCAAAAGCCTAAAATAAGAGATTATTTGAATAAAAAATATGATCAAAAGAAATTGCTATACAATGATCGGAAGCATTCTCAAAATATATGTTTTTTTCCTGATTATTTTGCGCCAGAATCATTTTTGTATAGAATTATATATGGAATAACTAATGCACCGCTTGATAATTATGATTTTTGGAGATCAATGGATATGAAGGAGGAAACTGCTTTATATACAACAGATAAAATAAAGAATTTATTTGCAAATTTGGCAAGTGATTATAATAATGATAATTTGAAAGATATATTTAAAGAGGTGGCTTCAACAGAAGTATGGAAATTTATTCAAACCTCGGATATTGTAACATATTATTATTCAGATTATAAGACAGTGGAAGAGTTATTACAGTTTATAGAGAATATCCAAAAAGCATTTGCTATGACATGGCCAATAACTTTAGCTAATAGATATTCATAAAAAGAAAGAGCAGGACTCTATTCTGTCTAAAATATATAGGTTGAATAAGATGATACAAATTGTAGTATTGAGGCATAAATGCGAAATTAAAATAGATAGAAAATAACGGAAAACCTTATGAACAGAGAGTTTTTCTGCTTTTTGAATGTCTTTACATTTGAGTGTGTAAATTAAGGTTTCCTATGATAATTGAATTATTTATCCTTATGCTCAAACCTTAATTTGCATATAATAGATTTTAAAAATGCGCCAAGAATTTAGATTTATTTGGGGGTTTTGTGTAGTTATTTAAAAAATGGACAATAAATAAAAATAATAAAAAATAAAATCTTGAAATAAAATAGATAGTGACAAATAAAAAAATATATGCTATTATTATATTATTAAGAAAGTATAATATTTGATTATGTGTAAGAAAGGGGATTCTATTTTGCATACGATAAAAAGAATTGAGATACAATATTTTAGATCTATATATAATATTGTGATTAAGGAGTTTTCAGATTTGAATATGTTATCTGGAAAAAATGATGTAGGAAAATCAAATGTCTTAAAGGCATTAAATTTATTTTTTAATAATCGGATTGATTCTAAAAGAGAATTTGTTTTTTCAGAGAATTTTAATTTATTACGCCGTCAACAAGTAAGAAAGAATTCAATCAAAGGTAAACAATTTATTAGAATTAAGGTTACTTTTGATAGAGGCAATTCATTTGAAAAAACGTTACCTTCAAGTTTTTCAATTACAAAAAAGTGGTATAGGAATGATTTTTTTCCATCAGATGTAAAAAACGATATTAAATATAGAATGCAGAGTGAGGGCATGATATTTAATGAACGTCGAAGCAAAACGTCATTGACAATGTTTTTGAACAAAATTCGTTTTTTTTATATTCCGGCGATTAAAGATAATAAAATATTTGAAGAAATGCTATTATGTTTAAGAGAGACAATCTTTAACGAGAAATTAGTAAAGGATCAAAATTTGCAAAATATTTTAAATGGTACTGCCGAAAAAGTTGGAAAAGCAGCTAATGATTTAAATGATGAATTTTATGAAGTTGCAAAGATAAAGTCAGAAATAATTCCGCCAAGTAGTGTAGCTGAACTATATAATACGTTGAAAATAGTTACGATGACCGATAATGGTAGTGTGAGTATTTTGGATAGAGGAGACGGTATTCAAGTTAGGTATATTCCTAGTATTTTAAACTATATTGCCCAAAATACTCGCAATATTTGTATTTGGGGATATGAAGAACCAGAAAATTCGCTAGAATATAATCTTGCACTAAAAATGGCGGAAGATTTTGTTCAGTATGCGCTGGACAGTCAAATTTTTGTAACAACACATTCCCCTGCATTTATTGGTCTAGAAAATGATAATGCAAAATTTTTTAGATGTTATAAAAGTCAAGAAAGTACATTGGTTTTAGATATAGATGATGTCGAGCAGCAAGCAGAATTAGAAGAAGAGTTAGGCTATATTAAATTACTTAAAGAGCAAAATCGTTATTATAAAAAAAAGGTTTATGAATTAGCGGCTGAAAGGAAGAAAAGGGAGGACCTTAAAAAAACTTTAGAAAGTGTATCAAAGCCAATTTTAATGACAGAAGGAAAAACAGATGTTGATATCTTAAAAACTGCATGGAGCCGTTTATATAAATACGAATGTCCTTTTTCTATAAGAAGTTGTAATGCTTATTCTGAGGATTCAGACATTTCTGCAGCTGGATGTAAAATGCTTGCTGAAACAGTAAAAAGTTGGAAATATGATGCATCAAATATGTTGATTGGTGTGTTCGATAATGATGAAGAAGGAATTAAAGAATTTAATTTAGGATCAAATTTTATAGACTACAATAATAATATTAAGAAACACAAAAATGGTAATGCATATGCTATGTTATTGCCAGTACCAGAAAAATTAAAAGAATTTGCAAGTCATAAAAACTTATGTATTGAATTTTATTTTGATTATGAATGTTTGAATACAAAAGTTGAAGGCCATGGTTTGGAATTAGAAACACAGCCTATTGTAAGAAAATGGGGTAATATTGAACTTGATAGAATAGAACCAGATATAAAAACCGAATTATATATGTGTAAACCTAAAAAAGATACTAAAGCTTATTTTGCTGAAAAAGTTGTGCCGACATTGAAGGATGATAAATTTAATAACTTTAAAATTTTATTTGATCAAATATTGGAAATTGTAGAGGGTAAAAATATACAGAACCAATCTTTGGACGAATGTGCTACTTCATTAGAAGCTGGGAAAGTGTTTGATTAGTATTTTTTAGAAAATAGGGATTTAGTAGAAGTGTTTGCTTAACTAAAACTAATGCGGGAAATTAGACTTTGAGAGAGGGGGGATTCTGGTAGGTGTGGGAGAAGTAAACTATTGTTAATGATTTGTAAAATAAGAATTTTGGTGAATATAAATTAAAATAATAGGAGAAAGAAAATGTGTATACAAAAAAGCTACAAAATTTTATTATGCATGAGGAAATATCTGGTGAAGAGGTAGAATATATTGGAAAAATAATAACCGTCCTCTCTGAATATATAGTAGCGATTAATTCAGAATATATCTACAATAACACATATTTAGCTGCGCATGTGAAAAAATATTGAGTGTCAAAAGATATTAAAGTTGAAATATCAAATATGTAATAAGACAGGCTCAACTTGCAAACAAATTTGTGGAGGGTATCTATGAATATTATAGAAAATCAATATAAATGGGAGCGATAACTGATTTGTAAAAAGCAAATAAAATGCAACAAAAACTTATGCAAATTTAAAGAGGACAGTAACTGGGCTAACTATGCTATGATACAGGATCGATTTACAAAAAGAATTACTCCGCCCACCTTCATGTTAGTGTATAATTTTTATTGGCAAAAATAAAGGGAAGAAGGAAATACCCTCTTCCCAATCATACAGTTTTTCTTTATGATGTTAGTTGCTAGAAAAACAATAAAGGAGACTGTATGATGAAATTAATTGTAGACGAAAACTTACTATCTTTCAAGGTGTTAGAGCAAAAAATATTCGA
>OGYA01002522.1_pt1 | contig 10134 bp, 7 predicted proteins | sample 1576401 | NCBI WGS metagenome assembly OGYA01 (sample SAMEA3541485, study PRJEB24748) | human gut metagenome | biome: human gut; feature: human-associated habitat; material: faeces | place: China | collected 2012 | reverse complement strand
TCGTGACCTCGATCGCCGGCACCACACGCGACTCGATCCACACCCGCTACAACAAGTTCGGCATGGATTTCTACCTCGTGGACACGGCAGGCATGCGCAAGAAGGGCAAGGCGATGGAGGACCTCGAATTTTACTCGGTGATGCGCTCGATCCGCGCCATCGAGAATTCCGACGTCTGCATCCTGATGCTCGACGCCCAGCAGGGACTCGAATCGCAGGACCTCAACATCCACAACCTGATCGTCCGCAACCGCAAGGGCTGCGTGATCGTAGTCAACAAGTGGGACCTCATAGAGAAAGACAACAACACGATGAAGGAGTGGACGGAGTTCCTGAAAAAGAAACTCGCACCGTTCAACGACATTCCGATCATCTTCACCTCGGTACTCAGCAAACAGCGCATATTCGACGTGCTCCAGACCGCGATCCGGGTCTACCAGTCGCGCAAACGCCGCATCTCGACCTCGGAGCTGAACGATTTCCTGCTGCCGCTGATCGAGAACTATCCGCCCCCCGCGACCAAGGGCAAATACATCAAGATCAAGTACGTGACCCAGCTCCCGACGCCCACGCCGCAGTTCGCGTTTTTCGTAAACCTGCCGCAGTACATCAAGGAGCCGTACCGCCGGTTCCTCGAAAACAACATCCGCGACCACTGGGATTTCGCCGGGGTGCCGATGCAGATTTATTTCCGGCAGAAGTAAGACGGCCGCAATACAAGGCTACCGGACCTCTTTCGCACGGCGAAATCAGGAACCGATATCCCGCCAAGTCCCCCTTTGACAAAGGGGGACTTTTTATACTCCGGAGTACCTGTGCAGGTCTATTTCCGGCAGAAATAAAACGGCTGCAAACGGGAAGCAAACAAAGAGACCGGACTCAGAGTTGAGTCCGGTCTCTATTATCTTGAAGTGTCCGCCGGTCTAATTCGCCGGCGGCGTAGCCCCGCCCTCCTGCGGATTTCCGCCGCGGTTGCGATTGCGGTTACGGCCGCCGCGATGGCGTTTGCGGTCGCGCGTTCCACGGTTGCCTTCGCCGCGGCCCGATGCGTGGTCATTGTCCGCCGGCGCAGCCTGCGGAGTCCCGGCGCCGTTTTCGACCGGCGCCGCAGCCGCACGCTCTCTGTCGCCGCGACGGTCGCGATTACGGTCGCCGTCGCCCCTGCTTGAGCGTCCTCCGTCGCCTTTATCGCCGCGTCCACGACCGCGGCCGGAACCTCCGCGTCCCGATCCCCCACGGCCGCCCCTGCCGCCGCGGCCGAAACGTCCGCGGTTTTCGTCGGGTGCGTATTTCGGGCCTTCGCCCACGCTTGCGGGCAGTTCGGCTTTGCGGATATCCCGCTCGATAAACTTCTCGATGGCGTGGAATTTTCCCTGTTCCTCCTCGCTGACGAAGGTCACGGCAGCACCGGTCGCCGCGGCACGCGCCGTACGGCCGATGCGGTGGATATAATCTTCGGGGTCGTGCGGCACGTCGTAATTGATGACCAGTCCGATGTCTTCGATGTCGATGCCGCGCGCCACGATGTCGGTGGCCACGAGGATCGAGACCTTGTTGTTCTTGAAGTCGAGCATCACCTCCTCGCGCTGGGCCTGCTCCAGATCGGAGTGCATGGCCGCCACGTTGAGTTTCATGCGTTTGAGCGTATGCGCCAGCTCCTTGACCTTCATCTTCGACGACGAGAAGATGATCGTCTTCGACTCGGTCGGCTCGGCGAACATCTCGCGGATGATGCCCAGCTTCTGGTTCTCATAGCAGACATAGGCCGACTGGTCGATGGCCTCGTTGGGTTTCGAAATGGCGATATTCACCTCGGCGGGATTGCGCAGAATGGTCTTGGCCAGTTCGCGGATCTTCGGGGGCAGCGTCGCCGAGAACATGATCGTCTGCCGCTCCTTGGGCATGTACGAGACAATCTTCATGATGTCCTCGCTGAAACCCATGTCGAGCATGCGGTCGGCTTCGTCGAGAATCAGGCATTCGACATGCGAGAGGTCGATGCCGCTGTTCTGGATATGCGAAATCATGCGGCCGGGAGTGGCGATGACCACGTCCGACCCCATCAGCATGCCCCGCTTCTGCACGTCCCAGCCCTTGCCGTCGCCGCCGCCGTAAACGACCGTGGTCGAGATGGGCAGGTAATAGGAAAAGCCCTGAAACTGCTGGTCTATCTGCTGCGCCAGTTCGCGCGTGGGCACGATGATCACCGATTTTATCACATTGTCTTCGTTGCCTTCGAGCAGCAGCCGGTTCAACAGCGGCAGCGTATAGGCCGCCGTCTTGCCCGTTCCCGTCTGCGCGCATCCGATGATGTCGCGGCCTTCGAGAATCACCGGGATCGTGTGTTCCTGCACCGGAGTCATCTCCTGAAAATTCATATCGTAGAGTCCGTCGAGGATCTCATCCTCCAACTCAAGTTCGTCAAATCGCATTTTACGTATCTTAATTTTATCCTTCTGAAATTTCTTCTCCGAAAAGCGTCGCGGGAGTGCAGCCCGTGATGCGGACCCGCACATAGTCGCCGACGCCGTGGCCGCCGCGGTCGAAGACCACGACCTTGTTCTGCGAGGTACGGCCCGAAAGCTGGTTCTCGTCGCGCTTGGACGTTCCCTCGACCAGCACTTCGAATTCGCGCCCCACGTCGCGCAGGTTGCTCGCGCGGCTCAGTTCGTTCTGCAGGGCGATGATTTCGGCCAGCCGCGCCGACTTCACCTCTTCGGGCACGTCGTCGGGCAGGTGCTTGTGCGCGTAAGTGCCGGGGCGCTCCGAATATTTGAACATATAGGCGAACTCGTAGCCGACCTCGCGCATCAGTGAGAGCGTCGCGGCGTGCTCCTCCTCCGTCTCGCCCGAAAATCCGGCGATCAGGTCGGTCGTAACGGCGCAGTCGGGCAGGTAGCGGCGGATGGCCGCGACCCGGTCGAGGTACCATTCGCGGGTATATTTGCGATTCATGCGCGCGAGCATCGACGAGGCACCCGACTGGGCGGGCAGATGGATCGCACGGCAGATATTGGGCATTTCGGCCATGACCTCCAGCAGGCGGTCGCTGATGTCCTTGGGGTGCGACGTGGCGAAACGCACGCGCAGCAGGGGCGAGACGGAGGCCACGCGGCGCATCAGGCCGGGAAAGTCCACCTCGCCGAAGCGGTAGGAGTTGACATTCTGGCCCAGCAGCGTCACCTCGCGGTAGCCGTTCCCGAACAGTGTCCGGACCTCCGCGAGAATGGTTTCGGGATCGCGGCTGCGTTCGCGGCCGCGGGTATAGGGCACCACGCAGTAGGAGCAGAAGTTGTTGCAGCCGCGCATGATGGCGACGAAGGCGCTCACGCCGTTGCGGTCGAGCCGCACGGGAGCGATCTCGGCATAGGTCTCCTCGGTCGAGAGCAGGACATTGACGCCCTTGCCGCCCGCTTCGGCTTCGCGCACAAGCCGGGGCAGGTCGCGGTAGGCGTCCGGCCCGGCCACGACATCGACGCCGTGCGGTCCTTCGACCAGCTTCTCCTTCAGGCGCTCGGCCATACAGCCGATGACGCCCACGACCAGTCCGGGGTTGGCCCGGCGGTAGCGTTTCATCTCGGCCAGACGGCCCCAGATGCGCTGTTCGGCATTGTCGCGGATCGAGCAGGTGTTGATCAGGATAACGTCCGCCTCGTCGATCCGGTCGGTATATACGTACCCCTCGCGCTGCATCACGGAGACCACGATCTCGGTGTCGCCGACATTCATCTGGCAGCCGTAGGTTTCGACAAAAAGTTTGCGTCCGGCGCCCGACAGGGGGCGCAGTGTATTCGTATCGAGTCTTAATTCCACTTTTTCGTTTCTGTTATTCGGCATGAATCTCGTTCTTGTCGGGGAACTGCTTGAAGCCCTCGCCGAAAGTCTCGTAGGCGTCGGTCACCACCACGAACGCCGAAGGGTCGATCTCCTTGATCTTGTGCTGCACGAGCCGCACCTCCTTGCGGCTGACCACCAGAAAGATCATATCGCGCAGCGCGTCGGTGTACATGCCTTTCGACTTGATATAAGTGGCGCTGCGGTCGAGGTCCTCGATGATGAAGCGCTTGAGCTGCTCGTGATGGTCGCTGATGATGAACAGCAGTTTGTCGTACGACGCGCCGTTCAGCAGATAGGCGATCACGCGCGAAGTGATGTAGATCGTGATGAGCGAATAGAGCGTCAGCATCCAGCCGTTGGAAGCAGCGTCGCCCGTACCCAGTCCGAAACCGATGACGGCCAGACCTGACAGCACGACGAAACCGTCGGCGAGCAGGATGCCGGTCGAGAACTTGATGCCGGCAAACTTCTGCAGCAGCATCGCCACGATGTCCGTGCCGCCCGTAGTCGCCTGCTGGCGCACGACGACGCCCTGCCCGATACCGATGACCACGGCGCCGATGATACACGTCAGCAGCAGGTCGTTCGACAAGTCGAGCCGCCCGCCCAGCAGCAACGCCGGATCGAGACTCTCGACGGCCGCGGCGTCGGGATAGACCAGCCGCGTCAGCACGTTCATGAAACCGGGCGTATAGAGCGCCGCCAGCACCGTGCGCGTACCGAACTGCCCGCCGAAAACCAGCATCGCGGTAAGCATCAGCGGCACGTCGAACATATAGCCGAACGTACCGACCTGAATCGACGGGAAGATGTTGTGGAGTACGATACCCATACCGTAGACGCCTCCCGGCACGAAATTGTAGGGATTGACGAACAGCACGAAACCCGCGCCCATGATCGAACAGCCGAGGAAAATCAGGAACCACGAGCGCCACCACGCCCACGAACCCATCGGCTCCAGCAAAGCCTTTGTATTCATAAAGGTATATTTTTAGGCAAAGATAACGCAATTCTCCGAAAACCCGGCGCCCCCGCGCCGGATTTTTCATCCCGAAGCTGCAAATACGATTTTTTTATTATTTTTGTAAATCTCAAAAAAATACCCGTACAGATATAATGAATACTGTAAAAGAACTTCTGCTGAAGGAGTGCGACTATCCGCTGTCGGGCGAAGTCATGGACCGATTTCTGGAATCTGCGGAGGAACTTCACCTGAAACGGAACGAAATACTGATCATGAGCGGCAAGGTAGACGCCAACATCTATGTCGTCAAAGAGGGTATCATGCGCTACAGCTACATGAACGGACTGCGGGAAGTAACCTACGCGTTTTCGCTGCCCGGCACCATGATCATCTCGATGTTCTCCTACTATTTCCACCTGCCCACGTTCTACCAGATAGAAGCCTGCTGCGAATCGACCGTGGTCAGGATAACCCGGCAGCGGTACGACACGCTGACAGCGCAGTCGCACGACTTCGCCCGGTGGGCGCTGCAGATGGCTCACGGACAGCTTTTCTTCTTCGAAATGAAAAACAGCGTCATCAACGGCGATGCCAAGGAGCGCTTTCTCTCGCTGGTGAAAAACCGCCCCGAAATCATGGAAAAGGTGCCGCTGAAATTCGTGGCTTCCTATCTGGGAATCACGCAGTCGTACCTGAGCCGGCTGAAAAAAGCGGTCATGAAGCCTTGAAAAAAAGCCGTTTTTGACATAGTACAAAAACTTTCTTTTTTTTAGTGCCTACATTTGTTTTCGAATATCGTATATACACTTTTTTAATTGTTAGATTATGAGAAAACATCTATCTGAACGGGCACTCCATCTCTGCATGGCATTAGGTCTGATTCTGGCAGGAAGCACCGGCTGCAGCGACAACGAAGAGATACCGGAACCGCAGCCCCTCCCCGTGGAATTCAAGCTGGAAAGCAAAACCGTATTCGTATCGTGCGACGGAGACGAACAGTCGGTAAACTATACCGTCGAAAACGGGCTGAAAAACGCAACGATCAAAGTGACTGCCGACAAGGAATGGATACTCGACCCGCAGGCCGCCGACGGCAAGATAACGTTCACGGTGGAGCTGAGCAGTGAAGAACAGACGCGGGAGGCGACCGTGACGGCCGTCTACGAAGCGGACGGAACAGACCCGATCGAAAAGTCGTTCAAGGTAGTTCAGGAGGCCTACGACGCTCCCTTCAAGGTCTCGGTAGACGCGGTGACGCCGGTGAGCGCAACCATAAGCTTGACGGTATCCGACCCCCAGCAGCCCTACCTCATACTCTATTCGCCGAAAGACCAGCTTGGCAAGCTGACCCCGGACGAGGTCATCCGGAAACAGCTGGAATATTACGAAGCCGTGGCGCCCGCCATCGGGCAGACCTACCGCGAAGTACTGCAACAGGCGCTAAAGGCCGGCAATTTCAGCGGCGAAAAGATCACGGGCCTGCTGCCCGGCTCGGAAACCCTCGTGCTGATAGCCGGCGTGGATCTCGACGGCAAGGTCACCACACGGGTATGCGTCAAGGAGTTCAGCACCGAGTCGGTGGAGACCACCGACATGACGTTCGACTTCCGCACGCAGATAGACGGCACGAGCGTAACGATCGACGTGCTGCCCGGCGACAAGGAGCAGTATTATTACAGCTACTACCTCGAAAAGAGCGAAGTAACGCAGCAGGGCGTGAATCCGGCCGCCGAGGTGCAGCGCTCCCTTTCCGAAATCGTAGAGCTGTATTACACCTACGGACTCCCGGCCGATCAGGCCGTAATGGCACTTTGCAAGAAAGGCGACTCCCAACTGACGGGAACCGAGCTGGAACCCAATACGGTTTACCTTGTGGTCGGGATCGCCGTCAATAACGAAGGCTACGTCATGTCGGATCTCGTGCAGGCGGAGTTCACGACCGGCTCGCCCGCACCGGTAGACCCCTCCGACAACCGGATCACGATCGAGGCCGCGAATCTGACGCCCACCACGGTAGACCTCCGGATCACGACGACCAACAAGGATCCCTACCTCGTCTACATATTCCTGCAGAGCGAGGTGGCAAACCTCTCCGAAGAGGCGATTATCGAGAAGACGCTGCAGAAAAAGAAATACGCCCACTTGCGCGAAGGCGACACGACGGTGAAATACTACAACCGGGAACCGAATACGAGTTATGTCTGCGTAGCCATGGGTTATCAGTCGCAGCAGGTCACCACCAAGCTGTTCAGGTGCGATTTCACGACTCCAAGCGCAGGTTCCGCGGCCGCCGCCCGGTCCGAACGCCCCCTCCCCGGAGCACCGGAATTCGCAAAGCCGCTGCGGCAGCGGCCGGCCCTGCTGCCCGACGGAGGAATTCCCATGGCCGCATTCTGAAAACGCCCCCGCACGTGAAATATCCGCAGAGAGACGCACCGTCCCCTCTGCGGATATTTTTTGCCCCCGTTCCCCGCCCTCCTGCATGTCATTTATTGCGTTTTATTCGTTTATCCGGGAGATTTTATTATATTTGCATTATACAAACCCCTGAAAAGTCACTATGATTCTGACATATTACACCGCCACGACCCTGATTATCATCGCCTATCTGCTGGGTTCGATTCCGAGCGCCGTATGGATCGGCAAAAAATATTACGGCATCGACATCCGCGAACACGGCAGCAAAAACGCCGGCACGACCAACATGCTGCGCGTATTGGGCAAACGCGCGGCCCTGCCGGTTTTCGGACTGGACGTGCTGAAGGGATTCGTCGCCGTGACGATCATCGACCTGATGAAATATGACAGCGTTTTCGCCGACGGCGCAAACGAAACGTGGTTCTACATCCTGCGCTTCATCGCCGTATTCGCCGCCGTTCTGGGGCATATCTTCCCGATCTTCGCCGGATTCCGCGGCGGCAAGGGCGTGGCGACGCTCGTCGGCGCCATCATGGGCGTAAACGCCCCGCTGGTGCTGCTCTGCTTCGGCGTCTGGTTCCTCGTGCTGATGATTACGCACTACGTATCGCTGGCCTCGATGGTCGCAGGATGCAGCTTCCCCATTTTCACGCTCATTTCGCCGAAAGTGAACCATCTGGTTCCGTTCGTCGTGTTCTCGTTCATCATCGCCGTGCTACTGATCTACACGCACCGCAAGAACATCGAAAGGCTCAAGGCGGGCACGGAATCGAAAATCTACATCTGGAAACCCCGCCACGTGAAACAGCAGCCCCCCAAGCAGGAAAAAAAGGAGGAATAAAAACGGCACAAAAAGCTCTGCGGCAGGGCCTATGGTTCAAAACATCGGCAATATGGGATAAAAAATGCCGCGATTTGGCGGTAAAATCGTTTTTTTAGCCTATCTTTGCTCAGCAATTAGGACGCGACCATGTTACAGGAGAATCTGATCAAAATATACGAAACCAGTTTCCGAGACAATCGTGAAATGCCCGCCCTGACCGATTATTTCAAGGGCGAAACTTTTTCGTATTACGAGATGGCCAAGGAGATCGCCAAGCTGCACCTCCTCTTCAAAAAGGCCGGCATCAAGCAGGGCGACAAAATCGCCCTCATAGGCCGCAACAACCCCCGCTGGTGCATCACCTACATAGCCACGATCACATACGGAGCGGTCATCGTCCCGATCCTGCAGGATTTCACCCCCGCCGACATCATCCACATCATCAACCACTCGGAGAGCCGCATGCTCTTCTTGGGCGACAACTTCTGGGACAATATCGAAGAGGACCAGATCCGGCAGATCGAAGCCGTCTTTTCGCTGACCGACTTCCATACCATTTACGAACGCGACGGCAAGGCGCTCACCAAGTTCCAGCGCGACATCCTGAAGAATTACCGCTCGAAATATCCGCGCGGATTCAGCATAAACGACATCAAATACCCCGAAATCCCCAACGACCGGGTCATCCTGCTCAATTACACGTCGGGAACCACGGGATATTCGAAGGGCGTCATGCTCACGGTGAACAATCTGACGGGCAACGTGATTTTCGCCCAGCGGATGATCAACACCCAGACCGGCACCTTCTATTTCCGCAAAGGCGGGCGCACGCTGTCATTCCTGCCGCTGGCGCACGCCTACGGCTGCGCGTTCGACTTCCTTTCGCCGCTGGCCGTGGGCGGACACATCACCCTGCTGGGTAAGATTCCGTCGCCCAAGATTCTGCTCGAAGCCATGGGCGTCGTAAGACCGACGGTCATCTGCTGCGTGCCGATGATTCTCGAAAAGGTCTACCGCAAGCAGGTGATGCCGATGCTCGAAAAAGGCCCCATGTCGATCGCCGTGAAGATTCCGCTGCTCAACACGGCCATCTACTCGGTGATCCGCAAAAAACTGCTGGAGGCTTTCGGCAACAACGTAGACATATTCATCGTCGGCGGCGCCCCGATGAATCAGGAGACCGAAGCGTTCCTGATGAAGATCAAGTTCCCGATCACCATCGGCTACGGCATGACCGAGTGCGCGCCGCTCATCAGCTTCACGCCCGACAACGAGTTCAAGGCCGGATCGTGCGGGCGCTACCTGCACGAACTGCTCGAAGTGAAGATCGACTCGCCCGACCCGCAGCACGAAGCGGGCGAAATCATCGTCCGCGGCGAGCATGTGATGAAGGGATATTACAAGAACGAAAAGGACACCGAGAAGGTTCTCGAACCCGACGGATGGCTTCATACGGGCGACATGGCCACGATGGATCCCGACGGCACGCTCTACATCCGGGGCCGCTCGAAGACGATGATCCTTTCCGGCAGCGGACAGAACATCTACCCGGAGGAGATCGAGGACAAGCTCAACAACATGTATCTCGTGCTGGAGTCGCTCATACTGGAAACCGAAAACGGAAAGCTCAAGGCGCTGGTCGTCCCCGATTACGAACAGGCCGAGCTGGAAGGCGTGGACAAGAACGACCTGCCGCAGATCATGCAGAACAACCTCGCGGAGCTGAACTCGCTGCTGGCGGCGTACGAACGCGTCTCAGAGCTGGCGATCTATCCGACCGAGTTCGAAAAAACACCAAAACGCAGTATCAAACGTTATCTATACAGTCCGTCGCTATTGACCAAATAAAACAAGTCTCAGCAGGTAACCGCATACTTTGGATTCTCTATCCCAAATTCTTCATAGTCACTGAATCCAATTCCAACAATGAGGCGTCACTAATAGTTCGGTTACCTGCTTTTTTACGAAAGTTACCCGCGAATATCCGGGTAACTTTTTTTTATTATCTTTACGGCATGAAAATCACCAAGAAACAGACGATCGGCGAAAACCTGCTCTACGTGATGGTCTGGTCGGCCATCATTCTGGTGCC
>OGYA01002493.1_pt1 | contig 10273 bp, 7 predicted proteins | sample 1576401 | NCBI WGS metagenome assembly OGYA01 (sample SAMEA3541485, study PRJEB24748) | human gut metagenome | biome: human gut; feature: human-associated habitat; material: faeces | place: China | collected 2012 | reverse complement strand
GGTCGGCCAGCAGGCTGACCACCACGTTGAGCACCACCACCAGCACCGCCACCACAGCGGTGATTGCCGTCGCCATGCTGCCATAGCGGAAGCGGCGGCTGTCCATTTTGGATTTTTTCGGCTTTTTGCCTTTTGCCTTGCCGTCCTGCTCGGGCGGCGATTTTTTCGGCCGGTCGAAAAACAGAACATACACGATGAGCAGCGCGCAGCCAGTTGTTACGAAGCAGTCGGCCACGTTGAATACGGGGAAATTGACGAATTCCAGACGGATCATGTCCGTCACTGCGCCGGAGACGACGCGGTCGATGAGGTTGCCGAGCGCGCCGCCCGCGATCATCGCGAGACATACAAGCTCAAATTTCTTCTGCAGGACCTTTTTCCAGATCAGCACGCCGACGATGGCGAAGAATGCCACCGTCACCAGCATGAACAGCCACGTCTGTCCCTCGAGCATCGACCACGCCGCGCCGGTGTTCTTGATGTGCGTGATGTGGAAAAAGCCCGGAATGGCCTTGACGACGGCCGAGCCGTTCGTGCTCGGGATGTGCGTCACCGTCAGCCACTTCGTCCACTGGTCCAGCCCGACGATCACGGCCGCAAGGGCGGCCAGAATTCCGTAAAACATGCGTTCTCCCTCCGTTACGCGCGGGCGTGTGCCCGGCTCTGCGCCACGGCAAGCTCGTCGCAGCGGTTGTTTTTGGCGTTGTCGGCGTGTCCCTTCACCCAGTTCCAGCTCACGCGGTGCGTCTCGAGCAGGGGCAGCAGCTCCTGCCACAGGTCGACGTTCAGCGCGGGCTTCTTGTCGGCCTTGATCCAGCCGCGCGCGCGCCAGCCATAGACCCAGCGCTTCTGCACGGCGTCGCAGACGTATTTCGAGTCGGTGTAGAGCGACACCTCGCACGGCTCCTTCAGCGCGCGCAGGGCGGAGATGACGGCCGTCAGCTCCATGCGGTTGTTCGTCGTCTGCGCCTCGCCGCCGGAAAGCTCCTTCTCCGTGCCGTTCCACTCCAAAATTGCGCCCCAGCCGCCGGGGCCGGGGTTGCCGGAGCAGGCCCCGTCGGTATAGATGGTGATGTGCTTCATTCGTCCATTTTCAGAACCGCCATAAACGCCTCGGAGGGCACGGACACCGTGCCGAACGTGCGCATGCGCTTCTTGCCTTCCTTCTGCTTTTCAAGCAGCTTCTTCTTGCGGGTGATGTCGCCGCCGTAGCACTTGGCCAGCACGTCCTTGCGCAGGGCCTTGATGGTCTCGCGGGCGATGATCTTGCCGCCGACGGCCGCCTGCACCGGAATTTCAAACATCTGGCGCGGGATATTCTCCTTGAGTTTTTCGCAAATTTTGCGCGCGCGGGCGTAGGCGTTGTCCGCAAACAGGATGAAGGACAGCGCGTCGACGATCTCGCCGTTGAGCAGGATGTCGAGCTTCACAAGGCGCGACGGACGGTAGCCGTCCATCTCGTAGTCCAGCGAGCCGTAGCCGCGCGTGCGGGACTTCAGCGCGTCAAAGAAGTCGTAGATGATCTCGTTGAGCGGCATGAAATAGTGCAGCTCCACGCGGCCCTCGTCAAGGTAGGTCATGTCGCGGTATTCGCCGCGCCGCTGCTGGCAAAGCTCCATAATCGGGCCGACATAATCCTTCGGGAGCATGATTTCCGCCTTCACAATCGGCTCCTCCATCTTCTCGATTCTGGCAGGATCGGGCATATTGCTCGGGTTGGATAAATCAAAGCTCGTCCCATCCGTCAGGTATACCTTATAAATAACACTGGGGGCAGTTGTTACCAAGTCCAGATTATATTCTCTTTCCAGTCTTTCCTGAATAATTTCCAAATGCAGCAGTCCAAGGAAGCCGCAGCGGAACCCAAAGCCTAACGCAACAGAGGTTTCCGGCTCAAAGAACAGCGCCGCATCATTGAGCTGCAGCTTCTCCAGTGCATCGCGCAAATCGGGATATTTTGCCCCATCCACAGGGAAAATGCCGCAGTAAACCATCGGGTTTACCTTCTTATAGCCGGGCAGTGCCTCTGCGGTCGGGTTTTCCGCCAATGTAACCGTATCGCCCACGCGTGTATCGGATACCGTTTTGATGCTTGCCGTAAAATAGCCAACCATGCCGGCACTCAGCTCATCCACAGGCAGGAAACGCCCGGGGCCGAAAATGCCAACCTCAACAACATCAAATTCCTTCCCCGTTGCCATCATTTTGACTCTGCTGCCCTTACGAATCGAGCCGTCAAACACACGCATCAGAACGATAACGCCGCGGTACTGGTCATATACAGAGTCGAACACCAATGCCTTCAGCGGCGCATTGACATCCCCCGTGGGCGCGGGAATATCTGTAATAATGCGTTCCAGAACCTCCTCGATATTGATGCCGTTTTTCGCAGAAATTTCAGGGGCATCCTCCGCAGGAATCCCGATGATATCCTCAATTTCCTGCTTTGCCCATTTCGGGTTTGCGCTGGGCAGGTCAATCTTATTGATAACCGGAAGAATTTCCAGATTATTATCCAACGCCAGATAAACATTTGCCAGTGTCTGTGCTTCAATGCCCTGCGCCGCATCCACAATCAGCACCGCACCCTCGCACGCCGCAAGGGAACGGGATACCTCATAGTTGAAATCGACATGTCCGGGTGTATCAATCAGGTTAAACTGATATTCCTCCCCATCCTGCGCGCGATAAATCAGACGAACCGCCTGCGATTTGATGGTGATTCCTCTTTCACGCTCCAGATCCATGTTATCCAAAACCTGCTCCTGCATTTCTCTATCTGTTAAAAGACCTGTTTTCTGAATCAGTCTGTCTGCCAATGTGGATTTGCCGTGGTCAATATGCGCCACAATGCAAAAATTCCGAATGTGTTTCTGTTTGTCCTGAGACATACGCTTCCTCCTTGCACAAAATTTGTTCTATCCGTAATATCTTATTCTACCACAGTCTCCGGGAGGAAGTCAAAAGAATCACATCTTTTCTTTTCATTCAAACCGCCGCCGCTTACTCCAATTCCTCCAATGCCTCGCGTACTCTTTCGTATTCCCTTCTTACGGCATCATAATACTGCCCTGTTTCCGCAGGAAGCGCCTCCTTGCCGCGCAGCAGCTCCGTCATCGCGGAACAAACCTCCGCCAGAGCAGAAAGGCTTAGGTTCAGTGCCATTCCCTTCAGCGTATGCACCGCACGAAATGCCTGCTCCGCCTCGGATTTTTCCACTGCCTCTGCCAGAAGCGTCATGCTGTTGTCACCCGGCAGCATTTTCAGGAATTTCCGAATCAGCACATCACTTTGCAGGCGATTGATTGCATCTGTATAGTCTCCATCAACCTTCTGATAAAATTCATTTACCGTCATAAATACCCCTCCTTAAAAAATCACCGCGCGATTCTTTTCTTTCTTCGCCTCATATAAGGCGGCATCTGCCTTCTGAATCAAATCCGAAATCCGCCCCGAAGCATACGCACCGCCAATACTGATGGTCAGCTTCAGCTCCGGATACTGCGCCACCTCAATCTTACGCACCGCTCGGCAGAGCTCCTCCAGCTTTCGTTCCAGAATCTGCTCCGGCATATTATCAAACAGCAGGAAAAACTCATCTCCACCGTAGCGAATCAGTGCATCGTTGCTGCGCAGCATGGAACGAATTGTTTGCGCCACATAATACAATGCCGCATCCCCCGCGGTATGCCCGAAGCGATCATTGATTTTCTTGAAATTATCAATATCAATCATCGCCAGCGCATATTCTCCGCTCAGGTTACGCACCCGTTCATCGTAATACCGGCGATTATATACTCTTGTTGCAGAATCCATATAAACCTGCCTGTTCCGCACAAGCAGCTGATTCAGAACGTGCTCGCTTTCTATGCCGTTGATATCCTCCGAGCGAATCGGGTTCACACATTCCAGAGAATAGGACATGCCGTCTATCTCGATTGGCATTGCAAATACATAATAGACATCATTGCCAATCGGCTCCACCTTCGTCTGTATCTTCCCCATACGGATGGCATCCTGCGAAATGCAGCGCTCACAGCGGCGCGATTTCCCCCAGAGGGCAAAGCAATCCTCATTCTTCTGCACAGAATGACTCTCCTTTGTTGTAGAAACCTGCATACAGATTTCAGGGTCCACCAGCCGAACCGTTTCAAACATCGTCCGATATCCCTGCAGCACAGGGCCAACCTGCTTCTCCGTAATCCGAATCACACTTTCTCCACTCGCCAGAATGGGCAACAGCACCTGCTTCTGCAAAGCAGGCTTCGCTGCTTCGGCATCATACATCTGTATTCTCTTATAGTTTTCATCAATATCTACAATTTTTCCGAGCAGAGAGCTATAATGTCCCTCGCTGTCCTTCTTGCCCGAAACCAGAATGGCAGTCTGACATTGACTCGGCTTTCCGTTTAGCGTAATCTGTGCCATAAACTCCATCTGTGTCCGGTCAGTCGGCAGCTCCTGTAATTTCTCGGTAAGCAGCGCAAGCGTCTTTTTCCCGAAAACGGAAAGAAAGGCTTCATTTTCCATCGGGTCAACAATCACATCCGGCAGTCCCGTCTGCTCTACTGCACCCTTGGAAAGATGCAGAGAGGAAGGCTGTGCAGTATATTCAAACCACAGCTCTCCGCTGAGATTTGCGAAAAATTCTGCTTTTGTGTTGGCCTCCTCCAGCTGCTTTGTCATGCGCGCCGCAATGACATCCTGTCCACTGTAAAGCTCCTCCACCGTTTCATATACCTGCTCCGCACTCTGTCCCACAGGCTTTTTCTCCACGCCATGCCGCAGGGTCTCCGAAAGCTCATCCATACATTCAAGCAGGAGCGGATTCAGACTGCCACATTCGCCGTTATGCATCATAGCAAGTGCCGTATCATGCGAAAAGGCTTCTTTATAGCTGCGCTCATTCGTCAGCGCATCATAAGCATCCGCAACGGAAACCACCTGTGCCGCAATGGGAATATTATCCCCTGCCAGCCCGTCCGGATAGCCCTTGCCATCCCAACGCTCATGGTGCCAGCGGCAGATCATCGTGGCGTATTTCACCAGTTTTTCATTCTGATACACAGACATTCCTGAAATAATATCCGCACCAATCACCGTATGCCGTTTCACAATGGCAAATTCCTCCTCAGTCAGCTTGCCGGGCTTTGTCAGAATTTCCTCCGGAATCAGCAGTTTCCCGATATCATGCAGGCTTGCCGCCATGCAAATTACATCTATATCATCCGGATTCAGCGCATAGCGGTTCGTCCGCTTCATCAGACAGTGCAGCAAAAGCCCCGTCACACGGCTTACGCCGGACATGTGCATCCCCTTTTCCCCGCAGCGCAGCCCCAAGGCATAGCCCAGAATCGATATCATAACCTCGTTGCTTTTTTCTCTGCGGAAAAACCAATCCGCAACCACGTCCATCAGCTGATGCTTTTTGGTATGCAGCAGGATTGTGTTGATGATGCGGCGGCGAACGATGCCGGGTACAAAGGGACGGCTGATGTAGTCAGATGCACCCAGTTCAAATGCACGGTCGATGTAGGTATTGCTGGTTTCCGCGGAAATCATGATGGTGGGGATATCCTCAATCCAATGTCTGCGGTTCATTTCCTCCAGAACCTCAAATCCGTCCATCTCAGGCATCACAATATCCAGCAGCAATGCGGAAATCTGCGTGCCATAGCTCTGCAACGCAATGATGACTTCCTGCCCATTTGTTGCTTCAATCACTTCAAATTCCTGATCCAGTACATTTGCAAGAATTGCGCGGTTCATTTCAGAATCGTCTGCAATCAGCAGTTTTCTTCGTCTCATAAGGCGATCCTCTCCTGTCGTTCTGTCTTTTGTATCTCAAGCTCTGCCGCGAATTCTGCCTGACGCTGTAAAGCCTCACTCTGCCCTTGAAATATTCAAAATTCCCCAAAAAGTTACATTTAATGTGAATATTATAGCACATCTATATCTTATTGCCAACGAAAAACAGGAACATCAAGGCTGCTTCTGCTTTGCTGTTCCTGTTTGTGTTTCTTCTATATAAAATTATCAGCTGTTATTCTGCATCAAAGGCGTGCGCCGTTACGAAGGTTGCGCCCCCATTGTCAATATAGGTCGTTTCTACCTCGCATTTCTGCTTCAGCTCCTGCATATCGAAATAGCGGGAAACCGTCTGCTTCTCTACCTTGTAGCTGTTTTTATCCATATCTAATGCCATCTGCTTTGCATCAGCATCGGAAAGCTTCTGCGCACCTGCCTTTGTGATATCAAAATCGGGATTCTTTTCCCCGATAAAGGTAATCAGCGCTGCTTTTTTATTGATACAGAGAACCCGATAGCCGAAATTCTTTGTCATAACACCGTTTACATTCAGACGCATATCCAGTGTGATGAGGTTAGGCGTATTGCTGCCCTCCTCTGCTTCTGTGATAATAAAATCAGCCGCCTTGAAGTCCTTGTCTACATTCTTCTGCATATAGACCTCCAGTGCTGCATAATCCTTCGAATCAGGGACATAAGGCACATCCTCCTCAATCTCCTTCTGCTTCGCCCCTTCAACCAGAAAATCCTTTACGGATATGCTGACTCCCTCGTCGTTCTGCTCGCCTGTGGAGAGCTGAATCCGATTCTTTTCGCTGTCCCATCCACAGGTGAAGTCCATAATCTCGACCAAATCGCGCAGCTTGAAATAATTATAACCGTCAATATTCAGGCAATTCATGTTTTCGTATTCCGTTGCGCCAACGAGAATGGTCTGCTTGCTTTGCTGTACGGCTTTTGCCTGCTTTGCCGCACTCAGATGCTGCAAATCCTGCGCAGCACTTTCCTTTGTCAGAGAAGCCTGCTTTTTCGCTTCGTTCCAATCGACACGATAGCCGAGGATTTTCCCCAAATCGCGCAGCATAAAATAATTATTATCCTGATACAGATACGCGGGGACAGCCTCCACCGTCTGCACGCCCTCTCCCGACTGCACGGAAAGCGTGTTTTTGGACGGCGTAACCGCAAGCCCTGCCGCAAGGGCACTTTGTGTAAAAATAAGCGTGCCTGCCATTGCCCCAACTACAACAAATTTTTTCTTCATCTGTCATACCTCCTTACGCAATACGTTTTCCCTTTACTTGCCCGAACTTCCCTTCGGATAGCTTCATCTTATCAGACATCTTAGCAAATTGCATCTGATTTGCGTAAAATTTATAAAATTTTAAGAAATAAACGCAATTACTGCGCTAGGAGGGGTGCGTGAAGGGTGCATTTATTTCCACACATAAATGCACCAAACATGTATTTTTCTCTGTCGAGGCAGAGAAAAAGTGCCCACCTTTTCCACCAGACGCCTTCTTGTTTTTGCAAAATACAGAAATTTCAGGTAAAATAGGAAAAAACATAATTAGAAAGGTGTTTGATATTCATGATACATGTACTTTTTATTTGCCACGGCAACATCTGCCGTTCCCCCATGGCGGAATATCTTTTCCGCGACATGGTAGAAAAACGCGGACTTTCCGCTCAATTCCACATTGCATCCGCCGCAACGAGTCGCGAGGAAATCGGCAACGGAGTCTATCCCCCGGCAAAGCGCAAGTTGGCATCTGTCGGCATTTCCTGCACCATGCACCACGCAAGGCAGGTAACGAAAGAGGATTATGCCGCCTATGACTATCTTTTGGTTGCGGAGCGGTACAACATTCCCAATTTAATGCGGCAAATCAAGGAGGATCCCGACCATAAGGTTTATCGTCTGCTGGATTTCAGCAGTCGCCCCAGAGATATTGCCGACCCCTGGTATACAGGAGATTTCGATATCACATATCATGACATTGCAGAGGGTCTAGAGGGCTTTCTGGCATATCTGAAAAAAGAAAACAAGCTATAAGGAAAAGAGATAGAACAAAAACGTTCTATCTCTTTTCCTTTATTCCTTCCCATCAAACCGAATGACGGTTCCATATTTTATATTTCTTTCCTGAAGCTTCCGATCAATTTCCTGCTTCAATTCCTCATTCGGACGCTTCGCTTCATAAGGCACCATCAGGTCGAACACCAGATTTTTCTGCTCCTTACCGCCAACGATGCGGAAGCAGTGCATTGTCACCGCAGGGTCAATTTCATGGATAATCTCCTGTGTCACCTGCCGCATTTCATTCCATTCCGCATCATTCACCAAAATAGGATCATAATGAATCACCAAATGGACATTCAACTCTCGCAAAGCCCTGCTTTCTAACTCATCAATGATGTCGTGCCCCTCCAGAGAGTACAAATCCGCATTGACCTCTGCATGAATCGAAGCAAAGCATTTCCCCGGGCCATAATCATGAATCAGCAAATCATGCACACCCAGAATTTCGTCCGGTGCTGTCACCAGTTCCTTGATTTTCTCAATTAAATCCGGTTGCGCCTGTTCGCCGAGCAGCGGAGAAATCGTTTCTTTTACGATATTTACACCCGAATGGAGAATAAACACCGCAACCAGCAGACCGATGTAACCATCAATCTTAATACGGAACAGAAATCCCACGAAACACCCCAGCAGAACCGCCGCCGTTGTAATTACGTCATTGCGGCTATCCACCGCGGTTGCCTCCAGAGTAAGAGAGTGAATCCGTTTCCCCAAGCTACCGAAAAAGAAGGACATCCACAGCTTTACCAAAATAGAGCCAACCAGAATGACAACTGTCAGCGCAGAGAAATCCACTGCCTCCGGATGAATGATCTTTTCCACGGAGGATTTCACCAGCTCCACGCCGATAACCAGAATCAGCACTGCCACCATCAGCCCCGAAAGATATTCATATCTGGCGTGTCCATAGGGATGGTCTGCATCCGCAGGCTGCTGTGCCAGACGAAAGCCAAGGAGCGTCACCACAGAGGAGGATGCATCCGAAAGGTTATTCACCGCATCGGCAACAATCGCAACCGAGCCGGACAGAAGCCCTGCCACAAGCTTGCCGAAAAACAGAAGCCCATTGCAGAAAATACCGACCACGCCTGCCAGCTTGCCTACATCGGTACGCACCTGCGTATTCTCTACATCCGTATAATTTTTTACAAAAAGCCTTAACAAAAGCCCTGTCATACCCACTTCCCCCAATTTTTTCATCTTCTTTTTTCATTAGGTTATCGTATAATCATATCACTTTGAAAAACGAATTACAACCACAAACCATCGCAACTCTGCACAAAAAAGTCCCCTATTCCTTTTTCGGAACAGGGGAACTGTTTGATCGCTTTTCTCTTAGTCTTCTTTAAAGAAGTCCTTCATTTTTTTTGAAAAGGATTTTTTCTCCTCCTTAGGAGCTTCTGCTTCTGTCGCTGCCTTGGGTGCCTCCCCATAGAACTGACGCAGCAAATCCTTCTGTCTCTCGCTCAAATCCGTAGGGATTTTTACCTTCAATGTTACAATCTGGTTCCCTCTTACCTTAGGATTTCTCAGATTCGGCACACCCACGCCTCGCAGTGTTACCACCGTATCGGGCTGTGTACCGGGTTTGACGGTATATTTCTCCTCACCATCAATGGTCTTAATCGTGATTTCGCCGCCAAGTGCCGCCTGCACAAAGGTAATCGGTACATCACAATAAATATCATAGCCCTTACGCACAAATACGCGGTTTGGCTGTACATAAACCGTTACGAGCAAATCGCCATAGCCGCCGCCGTTTTCACCGATTTCGCCCTTGCCTGCCAGACGAATGGTCTGCCCGTTATCAATACCCTTGGGTACGTTGACCTCGTATTTCTTTGTTTTACGCACCTTGCCGCTGCCATGGCAGGTATTGCAGGGGTCCTTCACAACCTTACCCGTACCGCCGCACTTAGAACAGGTTCTTACGGAGGTTACAGAGCCAAACATGGACTGCTGTATCACTCTCTCCTGCCCTGTCCCATGACAGGTCGGGCAGCTTTCGGGATGACTGCCTGCCTTCGCGCCTGTGCCATGGCAGGTTTCACATTCATCATAAATTGCAATAGAAATTTCTTTTTTGCAGCCAAAAACTGCCTCCTCAAAGGTCAGCTGGATGCTTACGTTTACATCCTTCCCGCGTCTGGGGCCGTTTCTTTTTGCTCCGCCGAAGCCAAACATACTGCCGAAGATATCACCCAAATCGCCCATATCAAAGCCCTGACCGCTATAGAAGCCGCCACCGCCGCCCATGCCGCCCTGTTCAAAGGCCGCATGACCGAACTGGTCATACTGCGCGCGTTTCTGGCTGTCGCTCAGAACCTCATACGCTTCGTTGACCTCCTTAAATTTTTCTTCTGCATCTTTATCCCCGGGATT
>OGYA01002488.1_pt1 | contig 10277 bp, 9 predicted proteins | sample 1576401 | NCBI WGS metagenome assembly OGYA01 (sample SAMEA3541485, study PRJEB24748) | human gut metagenome | biome: human gut; feature: human-associated habitat; material: faeces | place: China | collected 2012 | reverse complement strand
GGGCCCGCCACGGCGTTCCGTGGCTCACGTCCTATCTGGGAGAAAAAACTATGCGTACCGCCTCGTTGACTGTCCTTGCGCTCGTTGCGGCGTTTTTGTTTTCCGTCCTGCCCGCTCAGGCCGCTATGGATCACGGCTCCGGCGCCGCCCACTATTCGGATCGCGCCTTCCTTTCCGGCATGATCGCGCACCATGAGGGCGCGGTGGATATGGCCAAAGTCTTCCTTGCAACCCCAAAGAAAGATCAAGATCCTCAGGTTACGGCATGGGCCGACGACGTGATCAAGGTGCAGGAAAAAGAAATCGCCGAAATGAAGGAGCTGCTGAAGCCTCTCGGCGGCATCGAAGAATCGGCCTACGCGCCCATGAAGAAGGCCATGCAGCACATGCTCGAAGAGGGCAAGAATCTGGGCGCGAACATGCGTTTTGTGGAGCTCATGCTGCCGCACCACGCGATGGCGCTGGAAATGTCCGTCCCCGCCCTTCTCGGCTCCAACAATCCTCAGATCCTCAACCTCGCTGAGAACATCATTATCAGCCAGGCCAAGGAAATGCGCCAATTCAAGGCGTGGATAGCCGAACATCACAAGAAGTAGTTTCGTATACGAATATTTATTTCGAAAACGAATCTTTTCCATTCCCCTCCAACAAAAAAATCGACACGAAAACGTCACAACACAACCCATTTTGATCTCAGCATAAAGACGCTTGCATACCGGTCAGCAAAAGAAAAGGATCGGTGTACAAGCGTCTTTTTTCGCGCTAGCTTCCCGCGAAAAAAATGGGGGGGCTTCATGTCTTTCGAAATCATTCTTCTCATACTGCTTGCCGCTTTGCTCCATGCTTCATGGAATGCCGTCATCAAGGGCGGCTCCAACAAGCTCTATGAAACGGGGCTCAACTGCTTCGGCGGAGGCGTCGGCGTTTTGTTCATCGTCCCTTTCCTCCCCTTTCCGGCGCTGGAAAGCCTCAAGTTCCTGGCCGGCTCCTGCACCGTCCATATCGCTTACTACCTCTGTATCGCCGTAGCCTACCGCAATGTGGACATGTCGTTCGCCTATACCATCATGCGCGGCACGGCCCCGCTCCTGACGTCCGTTTTCATGCTCCTTTCCGGCCATGAAATGCCGCTTGCCGGGTGGCTCGGCATCCTGTGCCTGTGCGCCGGCGTCCTTACCCTGACCCGCGACAACATTAAGAACGGCAAGTTCAACATCAACGGCGCGCTGGCCGCCGTGGGAACCGCCGTCGTGATCATGGGCTACACCCTTTTCGACGGCTACGGCGCCCGGGCCAGCGGGAATCCCATCAGCTACGTATGCTGGCTCTACGTCATCAACACGTTCCCCATCAACGTCATCCTGCTGCTGAGACAGCGCAAAACCTACATCCCCTATTTCTGCAACCGCTGGAAACACGGCCTGTTCGGCGGCCTGTGCAGCCTCGGCTCCTACGGCGTAGCCCTTTGGGCCATGACCAAGGCCCCCATAGCGATGGTCGCGGCCCTGCGTGAAACATCCGTCATTTTCGGTATGCTCCTCGCCGTATTTTTCCTTGGGGAAAAATTTTCCGCGGTCAAACTCCTTGCCGTCGTCCTCGTCGCTACCGGTATTTTCTTCATGCATTAAAATAAATTCTCCCCGCAGCTACATACACCCAACCGGCCTTGCCAATACTTCCACACAACGGGACGCCCACCGCGCAGCCTCCCCACCAATCGAAAGTCTTTGAAAGGGGAAAGGAAGGGGGAAACGTTCTTCAGAACGTTTTCCCCTTCCCTCCCCCGGTATCCTATACACCTCTCCGCAAAAGGTTGACAGCAAGAGCCGAAGGCCTCACAACAACCGGATCGGTTTTGACGCCCATAACCTTAACCCCCATAACACCCTATGAGTTTCCCAGAACTGTTCGCCATTGCCGTTGCACTGGCCATGGATGCTTTCGCCGTGTCGGTCTGTGCGGGCTGCGCCCTCAAACGGGTGACGGCCGTGCATTTTTTGCGCCTTTCGCTGACGTTCGGCTTTTTCCAGTTCCTGATGCCCGTGATCGGATGGGCCCTTGGCTTGACCGTGCGCGGATTCATCGAATCGTGGGATCACTGGATCGCCTTCGCGCTGCTGGCATGGATCGGCGGCAACATGATCCGGGGCGGCGGAGACGATTCCGAAGGCGGGGAAAGCTGTTCGGTTGATCCCACCAAAGGACGCAAGCTGCTCATCCTCGCGGTGGCGACCAGTATCGACGCCCTGGCCGTGGGGCTTTCCTTCTCGCTCCTCAACATAAACGTATGGGGGCCGTCCACCCTGATCGGCGTGGTCTGTGCCGTCATCACGGCCCTTGGCCTGCTGGCGGGAAAAGGGCTCGCACATGCGGACATTTTTGGCCGACGCGCCGAACTTGTGGGCGGCTGCGTCCTTATCGGCATCGGCCTGAAAATCCTTTATGAGCACGGCGTACTGAGCTGACGCCCTAACGCTCTTTCCGTGAACGGCCGCAAAGGGGCGGCCATTTCCCCGGAGTGTTTTCATGACTACCGAAACCGCGCACCACGAAGCGCATTCCGAAAAACAACACGCGGCCCTCTCGTCTTTGTTCTGGGCGCTGTTCCTGACGCTCATCAAGCTCGGAGCCGGGCTCGCCACCAACAGCCTCGGTATCCTTTCCGAGGCCCTGCACAGCAGCCTTGACCTTGTAGCCGCGGGCATCACCTTCTTCGCCGTCCGCGTCGCGGCCCGCCCCGCGGACGAAACCCATCCCTATGGCTACGGCAAGATCGAAAACCTTTCCGCGCTGGCGGAAACGGTCCTGCTGCTCGTCACCTGCGGCTGGATCGTGCACGAAGCCGTCAACCGGCTCTTCTTCGACGCCCCCGAAATCACCCCGTCATGGTGGGGCGTGATCATCATCCTCATTTCCCTGCTCGTGGACGTCAACCGGGCCGCCATGCTCCGCCGCGTCGCCCAAAAGCACAAAAGCCAGGCGCTGGAAGCCGACGCCCTGCATTTCACCACGGACATCTGGTCCTCCGGAGTCGTGCTCGTCGGCCTGCTTTGCGTGCAGGCCAGCGAATACCTTCCGGCGGACAGCCCTTTCCGGGGCATTTTGCATATGGCGGACGCCATCGCCGCGCTGTTCGTTTCGGGCATCGTCGTCGTTGTGGGCTTCCGGCTCTCCCGCCGGGCCGTGACCATGCTGCTTGACGGGGGCGGCAAGGAACATTCCGAGGCCCTGGAACAGGCTCTCGCCAAGCAGCTCCCCCTCTGCCGGGTGCGCCGCCTGCGCGTGCGCGAAAGCGGTGCCGACGTGTTTATGGACATCACGGTCGAAGCCCCCGCCACCCTGCGCCTCGACGCCGCACACGACGTATCCTGCGTGATTGAGGACATCGCGCACGAAATCGTACCCTCCGCCGATATTACCGTACACGTCGAACCCGCGCAGGAAGAAACGGAAAGTATGCTCCAGCTCGTCCGCACGGTTGCCGCCGCGCACAAGCTTTCCGTCCACAACCTGATCCTTTCCGAACAAAGCGGAGGGCTCCTCGTGTTTCTGCATGTGGAGGCGTCTCCGGATATGACGCTGCGCGAAGCCCACGAATACGTCGTGATGTTCGAGAAAGCCCTCGGCAAGCGCCTCAACACAACCCGCATCGAAACGCACATCGAGCCGGAAGATCGCCTCTGCGCTCCGGAAAACGCCCTGCCCTTCGACGCGGATCTCCATTATGTGCGCGCCGCCGTGGACAGCATACTCCCGGAATTTCCGATGGTGTCCAATGTGCACGACCTGCGCCTGACGCATATGGGCGGGACGCCGCTGGTCAGCTTCCACTGCATCATCGACGGCGATCTGTCCCTTGCCGCCGCCCACGATGTCGCCACGGACATGGAACGCCGCCTCCGCACCTGCGCACCCAAGCTCGACCGCATCCTCATCCACACCGACCCGTCCGCCCTTATCGTCATGCCTGAGGAGAGATAGCGGCGCTTGCCTTAACCTGTTTGGGAAAGACGAAAGACAGACGACAAAAAACGGAGGACGCAGAAACGTCCTCCGTTTTTCATTCAGGAAAGCTGGGAGCAGGGATTCAATAAGGCCAAAGTGTTGCTGGAGGGGGTCCGGGGAGGGAGCACTTTTTCAAAACGCCCTCCTCCGCTCCTCTTGAAAAACTTACACGACCCCGTGTTCGCCGGGGCGCTCGTATTCCACCTTCTTGCGGGCCACCATATACTGGCGGGTATCGCCGAGCAGGAGCAGGATCGGGTTGGAGACGAAGACGGAAGAGAACGTACCGATAAACACGCCGAGGCTCATGGTCAGCGCGAAGTCGTGGATCGCACCGCCGCCAAGGATAGTCAGGCTCAGGGCGGCGATCAGGGTCGTCGCCGAGGTCATGATCGTACGGCCAAGGGTCTGGTTCACGCTCAGGTTGATGATGTCGGCCAACGGGGCGGGGTTGTCTTCCGGCTGGTTCTGGAGGTTTTCGCGGATACGGTCATACACGATGATGGTGTCGTTGAGCGAGTAGCCCACGAGCGTCATCAGCGCCGCGATGATGTTCAGGTCGATCTCTTTGCCCATCATCGCCAACAGCCCCAAGGTGATCAGGACGTCGTGCAAAAGCCCCACGATGGCGCCGAGGGCATAATTCAACTTGAGCTTCCAAGAAATGAGCAAGGTCAGCGCCAAGGCACCGATCACCCGGTATACCATGTCCATCCCGAGGAAGCCCATAACGTACATGGCCGAACCGAGAACCGCCGCCATGAGCGCGGCGATCATCCAGCGCTGTTCGAAGCGCCCGGAAATGTACACGGTAATCAGCAGGATGGCGAAATACATGGCCTCAAGCGCCGCATTCCGCAAATCCGCGCCGACCTTGGGCCCCACCATCTCCAGACGCTGGATGCTGGCCGGGTTGCCGGCAAAACTCTTTTCCAGCGAGGAAAGGATATTGCTGCGGATGCCTTCGCTGGTCAGGTTCGGCGTGGAAAAACGGACCAGATAATCGCGCCCGTCCTCGCCGTACTGCTGGATAGCCAGACCGGGCAGTTCCATCGCGGCCAGCGATTTTTTGATATCTTCGTCGGCCACCGGCTTTTCAAATTGAAGCTGGACCGCCGCGCCGCCGGCAAAGTCGACGCCATACCGCAGGCCGCCATTCATAAAAATGGTGATCAGCCCCACCAAAATAAGAAGCGCAGACAGACCGTAGGCATAATGCCGCATACCTACGAAATCTATTTTTGTCTGCTTGCTGAATATATGAAGACTCATGCCAGAACTCCTCGTATCTTAAAGCTCGAGATACATCCAACGACGGATACGCACCAGCCGGGCGGCTAGATGCTGAGCTTCTTCCCGTCGTTTCCACCAAGCCAGAGCCCAAACGCCGTGCGCGAGACGAAAATGGCCGTAAACATGGACGCCACGATACCGAGGCTCAAGGTTACGGCGAATCCCCGCACGGGGCCGGTGCCAAACTGATACAGGATGGCGGCGGCAATGATGGTGGTCAGGTTGGAGTCCACAATGGAAATGGTCGCGCGATCAAACCCCACGGCCACGGCCTCAAGCGGTTTCAGGCCTTGCCGTATCTCTTCGCGGATACGTTCAAAAATAAGCACGTTGGCGTCCACGGACATGCCGATGGTCAGCACGATGCCCGCAATGCCCGGCAGGGTCAGGGTCGCGCCGAAGGCGGCGAGCCCGGCCATGAGCATGGTGATCGTGAAGACCAGCATGACGTCGGCCAGCAGCCCGGCCAGCCCATAGTACAACGGCATCACGACCATGACGGCGATGCCGCCCACCGCGGCGGCCAAAATGCCGCTCTCGATGGATTCCTTCCCGAGGGAAGGGCCGACCGTGCGTTCTTCAAGCACGGTCACGGGCGCGGGAAGCGAGCCAGCACGCAGCACGATGGCAAGGTCCTGCGCCTCGGTGGGCGTGAAACTGCCGGTGATGCTGGCCTTGCCGCCGCCGATGCGGCTCTGGATGGTGGGGGCGCTGTGCACCTTGCCGTCAAGCACGATGGCCATACGCTTATGGATGTGCTCGCCGGTGATGCGCTCGAACATGGCCGCGCCGCGCGAGTTGAAGGAAAGCCCGACGCTCGGCTTGTTGTCGCGGTTGTCGAAGGTGGGACGGGCATCAGCCACGTCCTCGCCGGTCATGAGCGGTTCCTTGTCCAGCGCGATCATGCTTTCGGAGGTGGAACCGTCGGGACGGACCGTCACCATGGGAAACAGGGCCACACCGGGGGGCAGGATACCCTGCGGGTTCACGTCGTCGCGCACGAGGTGGAACGTCAGCTGGGCGGTTTGGCCCACAAGCTGGATGGCGCGCTTGGAATCGGTCAGGCCGGGCAACTGGATCTGAATGCGGAAATCGGCCTGCTTGCGGATATCCGGTTCGGCGACGCCGAACTGGTCGATACGGTTGCGGATGGTGCGGACAGCCTGATCAAGGGCCATTTCCTCGATCTTCGCTTTGGCGGCGGGCGTAAAGGCCGCCGTAAAACGCAGCCCTCCGCCTTCCACCTGTGTGGGCGAGTCAACGGCAAGCTGCGGAAAATCTTTGGAGAGCAGCTCCTGGAGCTCGGTCCGCTGTTCGGCTCTGGGCAGCAAAAATTCAAGGCGATTGTCCGGGGTCAGGCGCGAGCGCAGGACGGTGATCCCCTTTTCGGAAGCCTGAGCGCGCAGCTCCTGCCCGGTCAGCGAAAGGGAATTGCTTACGGCTTTGTCCACTTCCACGCCAAGGGTCAGGTGCATCCCGCCCTTCAAGTCAAGCCCAAGGCTTATCCGCGCGTCCGGCAGCAGATTGCCCAGAGACGATCCGCCGACGCCCGGCAGGCTCGGCAACACATAAACGATGCTGGCCAACAAAACCAGCAGCGAGACGACTATCCGCCAACTCAACGATTTCATGGTGTTCCCCTGAGAGCATCAGATTCGGCCCATCCGCCCGCCCCCCGGCCGGATCTGCACTGTCGTTATGCGTACGGCCCCTGTTTTCCCCGATGAGGCCATACGGCGCGGAACGCTCCGCGCATAAAATGAAGAAAGGCAGACATACGCCCGCCGGGATCGACGGAACGCATGTCTGCCGGCAAAGCAAAAGAACCTACTTCTCTTCCTTCACGGCCTTGGAACGGGGATCCATCACGCTCACGACATAGGCGCGGCCGAGGCTTACCGTGGTGCTGCCGAGATCAATGGAGAGGATGTCGCCGTCGATGTCCACGACACGGCCCACGAGGCCGCCGGTGGTCAGGACCTGATCACCCTTCTTCAGAGCTTCCAGCATGGCTTTATGCTGCTTGGCGCGTTTCTGCTGGGGACGGATGAGCAGGAAGTAGAAGATGGCGAGCATGGCGATAAGAGGAACAAACTGCATGAGGGCGTCAGCGCCGCCAGCCTGACCGGCACCGGCCGTACCCATCGCATGAGCAACAGAAGCAAACATGAGGCCTCCTGGGGCAAAAAGGGGTTAAAGACATAGTGAAAGAAGGCCCATAATTACGGCTAGGGCCACAAAATCCATATACTATAGCGTCTATCCAAGCTTGGCAAGTACGGAAATCCCCGCAGCACAAGCTATTCGGGCTTGCCGGACACCGTTTTTTCAAACGCCCCCGACTTCCAGATATAACGCACAGATTTGGCTACAGGCACGTCGACGAGGCCCGCAGGCCCCCAGAAGAGCGACCGTACATCCAATCCGTCATCTTCAAGGCAGAACATGAACGCCGGGGAAACATCCGCCGCAAGCCGCTGCCCTGAGGCCAAAAAATCGGAAAGCTGCGGGTCATCCGGCGGATTGGCCGGCACGAATCCACCAGTGGCGTCTTCCTGCCAGAGCTCAAGGGCGCACATGGCGCCCCCGTCCGTCCCTAGTGCGGCAAGCAGCCTGTCCCCTCCCCGGAAGACACGCAGCCCCACCCGCGTCTCGCCAAAAGGCCGCGATACCAGTACGAGGCGATCGGCGTCGAACCGCTCCACCTCCCAAAATTCGCTTGCCCCCTGCTCGATCAGCCGGAGCTTTTCATCTTCGGAAAGGCCTTCCGGCGTGTTTTCAAACAAGGTGATCGGCAACTGGGCAAAAATATCCAACGCCGTCAGTTCCCGCGCCTGCACGGACCGCGCCGACAGCAAGAGACAGGCCGCGCACAGCAGCATCCAGAATCCGTCTTTCATTTTCCGCTCCGTCATGCGTTCCCCCCGCCCTCCGGCGGCGTCCGATGCAACGCATGAAAGCACGCCGGACCATCCATATCCACAGGAAAAGTACCTTTTTCCGTTTTCAGGGCCCGTTCCCGCTCGACAAAACGGGCGAGCGTCATGCCCTTGAGAAACATCCGCATGTGATCATCCAGCTCCCGCCAGAACCATCTTGTGGGGCAGACGCCTTCCCGTTCGCAGCTTTTTGCCCCGTGCAGGCATTCCACCGGAGAGATGTGCCCTTCCAAACGCTCGAAGACCTCGTCCATACGGATGGCGTCCGGGGATTTCGCAAGCGCATAGCCGCCCTTGGCCCCGCGTGCGGAACGCAAAATGCCCGCAGGGCGCAAGACGCGTACGATCTGCTCGAGATACTTGACGGAAACGCCTTCCTCGCGGGCGATTTCCGCCAACTGGACACAGGCCCCCGCAGGCCGTCCCGCCAAATTGATCAAAAAACGGAGCCCGTATCGGGTGCGAGTCGAATAACGCATGCTTTCCCCCTAAAGGACCACACCCTCCGGATCGGCTCAGATCTCTCCAAGAGCCTGATCGAGATCCTCAAGAATGTCGTCGATGTGTTCGATACCGATGGACAACCGGATCAGTTCCGGCGGCAATCCCGCGTCACGCTGCTGTTCTTCGCTGAGCTGCGCGTGACTTGTGCTCGCTGGATGGAGCGCAAGGCTCTTGGCATCGCCCACGTTGGCGAGATGCGAAAAGAGGCCGAGTTTTTCGATGAACCGCTGGCCAGCAGGCTGGCCTCCCTGAATCCCGAAAACGACCATGCCCCCGAACCCGTTGCGCAGCATACGGCAAGCCGCGGCATGGGCGGGATCGTCGGGCAGCCCCGGGTAGCGGACCCACGCCACTTTCGGGTGCTGCTTGAGATGATAGGCGACCTTCAGCGCATTGGCGCAGTGCCGCTCCATGCGCAGCGGCAGGGTTTCCAGCCCCTGCAGGATCATCCACGCATTGTCCGGCGCAATGCAGGCCCCAAGATTCCGCAGGGGGACCAGCCGCATCCGCGTGATGAACGGCGGATACCCTTCCGGCAGATCATATCCCCATCGCAAGTAATGATAACTGGCATCGGGCTCGACGTACAGAGAGAAACGGCTGTCCGTCCAGTCAAATGTGCCGCCGTCCACGACGATGCCGCCGAGAGCCGTGCCGTGCCCCCCAAGCCATTTCGTCAATGAGTGCACTACAATATCAGCACCATGCTCAAAAGGCCGAAGCAGATACGGCGTGGCGAAGGTCGCGTCCACAACCAGGGGCAGCCCATGCCGCTTGGCGATGGCGGATACCGCATCCAGATCCGCGACGTCCAGCGCGGGGTTGCCGATGGCCTCCACGTACAAGGCGCGCGTCCGCCCGTTGACGGCGGCTTCCATCTTGTCAAAATCCTGCGGCTTCACGAAGCGTGTGGTGATCCCGAACTGGGGCAGGATGTCGTTGAACAGGGTGAACGTTCCGCCGTACAGGTTGTTCGCCGAGACGATTTCGTCCCCCTGCTTCGCCAGATTGACGATCGTCGAAAAAATGGCGGACGTACCCGACGCCGAAGCCAACGCCCCGACACCGCCCTCCAACAGGCTCATACGTTCTTCCAGCATGGCCTGCGTGGGGTTGCCGAGCCGCCCGTAGACATTCCCCTGTTCGGCAAGGCCAAAAAGTTTGGCGGCGTGCTCCGCGCTCTTGAAGAGGTAGCTGCTGGTCCGGTAGACCGGGACTCCCCTCGACAGCGTCGTAGGATCAGGATGTTGCCCGCCATGAACGGCGAGCGTTTCAAAACGGATAGGCATTATTATCCTCCGTACCCGGCACAAGGCCGGAACCGTCGTTTCGGGAAAATGTCCTGAGGCGGCCCTCCCCGGGCCCCCGCGCATACCGGGCGGCATCCTCCCCTTGGAGAGGATCTCCGTACCTATTCCTCAAATGGCTTCGGATGCGTCCCGGCCTGAAAGCCGTTTCCGCATCCCCAGCCGCCCCCGGAGCGTGCTGTATCAAAGCATTTTGATAAGCTTCATCTGAATCAAACCGGTCACGACT
>OGYA01002476.1_pt1 | contig 10312 bp, 7 predicted proteins | sample 1576401 | NCBI WGS metagenome assembly OGYA01 (sample SAMEA3541485, study PRJEB24748) | human gut metagenome | biome: human gut; feature: human-associated habitat; material: faeces | place: China | collected 2012 | reverse complement strand
GTACAATATCCTCAACGAAATCGCGTCGAGTTCGCAGGAACACGGAAGGGGCCAGCATGGACCAGCATCTCGTTTTCGCCATCAGCAGGGAGTATGGAAGCGGCGGCCGCGAGATCGGCGAGCGCCTTGCCAGCGAGCTGGGCATCGCGTACTACGATAAGCTCCTGCTCAAGCGCATCGCGGAGGAGAGCGGCCTCAGCGGCGACGTGGTGGAAGACTTCGACGAAAAGCCCATGCGGCCGCTGCTGCTGAACCCCAACAGCTTCTTCTGCGGCACCGACATCGAGCACCCGGTGGCCTCGCGTATATACAAAACCGAGGTGGACATCCTCAGGTCCATCGCCAACGAGGGGCCGTGCGTCATCGTCGGGCGCTGCGCCGACTACGTATTGGAAGGCCCCCCGGGTCTGGTCAGCCTGTTCGTCAGCGCGCCCATGGAAGCGCGCGTCGCGCGCGTCATGCGGCGCAACAACCTGTCCGAGAGCGACGCACGCAGCCGCATCGCACGCGTGGACAAGAACCGCGCCAGCTACTATCGCTACTTCACCGACGAGAACTGGGGGCAGGCGCGAAACTACGACTTGTGCATCAACTCCGGCAACTTGGACGCGCTGGGAGCGGTCTCTGTGATCAAAACGTTCGTGGAAGCGCGGCAGAGCTAGCGCACCAGAGCGCGTCCCGAATCGCTGCATCCGCAGAGCACAGCGCAGAAGCGGCGTGGAGCACAAGCTGCAACGACGAAAGCGACCCCGTCACCGGGGCCGCTTCTTTACGCTGCTTGCTCGAGCGAGGCCAGGATGCGGGCCAATTCTTCGGGCGAGCCGAAGGGACGCTCTTCCTTCGTCTCCACGATGAACACCTCTCCCGTCCACGTTTTCTGCTGGATCTGCGGCTTCGCCGCTCCGGCAGACGCCTGCTCAGAGTCTACGACCGTATCGGAACCCTGCTTCTCCTCGGCCTCGAACTGCTTCGTGCGTACGAAATACTTCACGACGAAGCGATCCTTATCGGGAAAATCCGCACGCGAGAAATCGTACTTCAAGCTCTGCAGGATTCCCGCGATCACCTCGGACACCGGCTGAGAGCCTTCGATAGTCGCCAAGCCCTGCTCGCTGTTGAACGTGGCACAGTCGCCCACGTACACGGTGCGAACCCGCTGACGACGCGTGCGCTCCATCTTCACGATGACGGCGATGGCCACCACGATGACCAGCCACCACACGATGGACAAAACCAGATCGAGCGGCTCGTCCACCCGGTTGAGCCCCAGGAAGTACCAGAGCCACAGGAAGAACGCCGAGGCCAAGGCCAGCAGGACGAATACTATCACGTTGCTTTTCTTCATGATGAAACCCCTATTCGCCCAATCCGGCAGCCAACGTCGCACCCGCAGGAGCGCCCTTCGGCGCTATCGGCGCCGAAGCGTCGTCGCCGATCGAGGGAGCGCCGGGAGCGGGGTCGCCGCCCCCGGTCAATCCGTCTTCGTACTTCTTCAGCTTGCGCGAGAACAACCCGCGACGCAGCGCCACGCAAGCTCCGTACAAGGCCGTCACGATGATGCCGAGGATGATGTACCAATGCACCCAGCAGGACGCATGGTCATGGCTCGCAAGCGGCGTGCCGTTGTCGCCGATCTCGGTTTCGCGAGGCTCAGCCAGCGGCGTCTCGTTGTCGCCGATGACCGCCTCGGCCGCACCCTGCAGCGCATCGACGATCGGCGTGACGACGGGCGCTATCGGGCTGTCCGGCGGAACGGTGCCCGGCGTGGGCAGCGGCGTCGGAGTCGGCGAGGTCGGAGGTGTAGGAGGCGTCGGCGGGGTCGGCGGCGTCACGGGAGCAACCGTGATGGTGAAGGTGCCGGACGCGAACTCGAGCGTATAGTTGGCGATTCTGAAGGCACCGTTGTCAACCAAGACAAGATCGCCCTGGTTGATGGCGTAAACGCCCGCCTCCTCGCCCGCCTCGCGCTGCAAGCCTCCTGCGAAACGAGCAATCTCGTCATTGACTGCACCAGCAAAGGTATAGGTCAGCTCAGGATCGGTCTCACCGGCAATCTTCGTCTGATTATTCGCCGTCACCGTGATGGTCGCGGGATTGACAACCACGTCGGCAGAAGCGCTCACCGACTCGTAGTTCGGCTTGGTCGCCCTTACCTGCACCGTGTAGGTTCCAACGTTGGTGAAGACCGGATTAATGGCCGTCCAGCTCTGCCCATCGACAGAGTATTCAATGGTGGAATCAGGCTGGGCAGCATTCGCAACGATGGACGCAGTCTGCCCGTCGTAGGTTTTGGTGATGCCCGTGGCGACTATCGCGTTCTCGTCCGAAGGTGTAATCACAAGCTTGCCGTTGATCACAGTTACGTTGTAGTTATCGTTTTCCGTATAGAACGCAGTCAGCGTGATATCGTCGCCCACATTCTCCTTGCTCGCGTCAGCGGCGAGGCGCCCGTACGTAATTTCGCCCAAGTCGCTTTCGGAAACCAACTTGGACACCGTGCCGGAGAAGACCGGATCATCGGCGTTATAGACTTTGGTGTCGCTATTAACGTTGATGGCAACAGCGACCGGGTTGATCTTTGCCACAACCGGATCGCTCGTCCAAGTCTGCCCGCCACGGATAATCTTGACCGTCACCTCGGCAGAATCAACAACATTGACGAACTCGTTTGCAGCGAGCTTCGTGTCGCCAGACCAGTATTCGACGATATCGCTCGGCAGGATAGTGCCGCTGATCTGAACAATGTGCGTACCACCGTCGTAAGTCACCTCAAAACCCGTAGCAGCAAGATCGGTGAAGTTGGGGGTCCACTGGGCGAACAGCGCGTCGTCGCCGGCGGTCAGCGCGTAGCCGGCGCCCGCGGCGTAGGCCTGCCCGGAGCCGTCGGCGGCGGTGTTCCAGCCGACGAAGGCGTAGCCGGCGCGCTCGAAGCCGTTGGCGGCCACCTCGACCACCTGGTCGGTGACGCCCTCGGTGGCGGCCATGGTGCCCTGGCCGCCGTTGGCGTGGTAGGCCAGGGCGTCGGCGTCGGGCGTGTAGTACAGGTTGAGCACGAGCGAGCCGTCGCCGGCCACGGTGCCGGAGGCGACCGTCTTCATGCCGTTCTCGTCGAAGAGGGGCTGGTAGGTGTAGCCCGGGATCGTCTGGGCCGTGGCCTCCACCACGGCGTCGGTCGTCGCGTTGAGGTTCTCGGCGTTGTCCAGCGTCGCGGCGGTGTGGGCCGCGTTGACCTTGTAGTGGTTGACGGTGTAGGCGGTGCCGTCGTTGGGGGTCCACTGGGCGAACAGCGCGTCGTCGCCGGCGGTCAGCGCGTAGCCGGCGCCCGCGGCGTAGGCCTGCCCGGAGCCGTCGGCGGCGGTGTTCCAGCCGACGAAGGCGTAGCCGGCGCGCTCGAAGCCGTTGGCGGCCACCTCGACCACCTGGTCGGTGACGCCCTCGGTGGCGGCCATGGTGCCCTGGCCGCCGTTGGCGTGGTAGGCCAGGGCGTCGGCGTCGGGCGTGTAGTACAGGTTGAGCACGAGCGAGCCGTCGCCGGCCACGGTGCCGGAGGCGACCGTCTTCATGCCGTTCTCGTCGAAGAGGGGCTGGTAGGTGTAGCCCGGGATCGTCTGGGCCGTGGCCTCCACCACGGCGTCGGTCGTCGCGTTGAGGTTCTCGGCGTTGTCCAGCGTCGCGGCGGTGTGGGCCGCGTTGACCTTGTAGTGGTTGACGGTGTAGGCGGTGCGCTCGGCCACGAACTTGGCATAATAAGTTGTGCCATCCGCCCAACCGCTATCGGGACGAGTAGGCGTGAATCGCTCATTCTCCCCAACCGGCCGATCGCTGCACGCTTCATTGTCGTACCAGCCACCGAACACGTAACCGGCTTTCGCTTTCGCGACGGAGCCCTTTGCGTCGTCAAGATCCGGGTTAAGATATTCATGACCGGGTTCGACTGTGCCGCCCGATAACGCAACGTAATTGATCGTCACCTTGTCTTTGGGCACCCACTGAGCATACAGGGTAACATTGCCATTCATGGTCAAGGTCTCGCCCGCATTATACTGATCGCCGGAACCGTTCGGCTGAGTGTTCCAACCCGCGAAGGTGTATCCAGGACGCGAGAACTCACGAGACGTGCCCGAAGCATCGGTCCAATTTTGTCCTTTTACCGCGACTTGCTCCCCGGCAACATGCTCGGTGCTGTCAGGAATAAGCCCTTCGTATGGCCCGTTGCCGGAATACGTTAGCGTTACCTTGTCCTTTTTCTTTACGACGCCATCGATATGCCAAGCGTATCCCGGAGTGGTCGCACCAACATAAGGTTTAACCCCACCGTCAACCTGCCATTTGATAACGTAGAATTGAACATACTCGGTCTCGCTGTTCCAGTATCTATTACCTATATTTTGACCATTAACGTACTCCCAGAAGGCATCGGTCAACATAGGAGTGACATTATCAACTCCGGCGGTAGTGTGCAGAGGAGAGAACCAATTGCTCGGAACCATGATCATTCCGGTATCGGCATCCGTAAGGAATCGATAGCCGGCTTTCTGAATCGAAGGTTCATCGGGAATCGTGCCATCGGTACGTATCGCTATTTTCACGGAGTCTTTGTTATTCGTAGAAACCGCACCCCACACGGCGTAAAGAGTGGTGTTTTTCTCGAGATAGTATTCGGAACCGGCAGGATAAACCTTGGCAGCCGCCGAACCCTCTGTTACCGTGCTAGCATCTCTTGCCGTCGACCAGCCAAGAAATTCATAGCCGTTGCGGCTAAATCCATCCTGACCCGGAAGCGTCACGTAGTTTTCGCCCTCGACAGCCTTCGGAGCAGTGCCGGTGCCGCCATTCAAATCAAAAGTGACTTTAGTAGACGAGCTGGATACGACCTTGATGTAGAAGCGGTCGTACGATAAAAGGTTCGTCCGATACGAAACAGTAACGAACGAATCGTTACTAGCGTTATTGTTGATCTTCACTTTTGCGGTGGGCGTCTTGTTGTTGTTCGAAGAGATGAGCTGCCCCGAACCCTCGATAGACCAGGCCCCATACTTGCTAGATCGATTGTTGGCCTCCAACTCTACCGTTCCGCCGGGCGCAACTTCATATGCCTTATCGTAAGATTCGGCTTTCGTGTACGTTCCCACCACATAAATAGTAAAGTGATCCACGTCGAAGCTTTGGACGGCGGGGTCGGCTTGGCGGGCGCCGATGGTCTCGACTTGAGACGCATCGTCGGACACGCGGTACACGCCCACCTCTTCGCCCTCGACGTTCGCGTCGAAGAAGCAGACGTTCAGAGCGCCATTGGGCTGGATCTCGTTGCCGTCTTTGTCGAGCAGCGTCACATCAATGGCGATCGCATCCTCGAGCACCTTGCCCTGGCTCTCCACTCTCTCGGCCACGGCGTCCACAACGTCCTGACGCTCGATCCGCGTCGCCTGCACGGTCGCACCTTCGGGCAGCACGCCTTCGGCGGCGGTTACCTTCACCAGCACGTTGCCGGCTTGGGCATAGCCCTCGAACGCCGGGTTGCTCACGTCGGCTTCGACCTCGACGACGTCTTCGTCGGCAACGGGGGCTTCAGGCTCATCGGTCTCGGGCTCTTCCGATTTCGGCTCTTCGGGTTCGCCCTTTTCGTCCGCCTCGCCCGGCTCGATCTTGGTATCGCTGGTGATAGGCGTGGTTTCAACTTCGGGCTCATCGGAGACAACCGCAGCGGCGACAACGGACACGACCAAGGTGCTGTCGACATACTCGGCCGCGATGCTAGACACGCCGTCCTGGGTGGTGACGGGCACGTCGGCGTTCGCGGCGTTCTTCGCGGTGATGGCTCCCAGCTCGAAGCCGGTGTCGGCGCTTGCTGTAAACCTCAGCTCTTTGTGCAGTTCGGTGGTCAGCATCGTGCCGGAGAGCAGCTGATCCTTCACGGACACGAACGCGTTCTGAGTTTCGAACGTTACCACGGCTTCGTCGACCGTCGTCGAAACAAGAGGCTGGGAAGGCGTCGTCTTGGACGCATCGGCATCCTTGGCCGCAGCGCTCTCGCCATGCTGCACGGCCTCGTCGACCGCTTCCTTGTCGGACTCGCCGACCACCTGATCGGTGGGAGCGGACTCGGTTTTCGAACCGTCCTTCTGACCTTCGTTGCCTGCGAACGCCAGGATGTTCGTCATCGACATGACCAACACCACAGACATGAGGACGGCAAGGAACTTGCCTTCGAACGTGTTTTTAAGATCTAGCATTTTCTCCAACATACCTATCACCCAGACTTTCGCCAGCTACGGAAGGATCGGCTGTTCGTCGCGAACCGCTTCGCAGTTCCGATCCAAGCACGTAGACGCACTGCGCTTGTCGATGAGCTCATACGTTGTCGAATATGCTGAAAACTCGTCTATCTTATGGTAGGTGACAGACCTGACATACCACGTTCTGCAATACAGAACAAGGGCATAGTCTATAACCCAATCTATATTCTATCACGTTGCGACCCCAAATGCTCTAGTAGTGGCCTCATTAAAACACCAATTGGACAACGCGTTAACCAAATCCGCATTTTATCTGGCCGTTTAAGAAACGAGCATCTGCATCTAACGTAGCGGGAATCGCTTTTTCGTGCCAAAATCAACAGTATCCGGTATGTGCGCAAGGAGGGGTATAATGCCCTCCGAGACAATGAATCGTAGAGAGGGCGCATGCACCTGCTCGGCATCACAGCCGCTGGACGGAAACGACGCGACGGAGCTTGCACGCCGCAACATCGGCGCGCCCGCACGCTGCGTGCGATCGTCCGCAGCGCGTGCGCGGCGGTTCTGGCGACGACGCTCGTCGCGCTGGGAGGATGTAGCGAAAACGACGCGGTCGGCAAAACCTCGAACCCCTCAGGCGGCCAGAGCCAGACGAGCGGCCCGGCCTACGAGCGGCCGGAGCTTGCGCTCTCCCCGTTCGACCAAGCGGCGGCCGGCGGCGAAAACGGCGTGAGCATCGACGCTTCGAACCTGGCGAAAGGTTACGTGGCCGTCTCGGCAACTGCATCAACCCGGCTCAAATTTCAAATTTCGTTTGAAGGTTCGGAAACGCAGTATTATTTCGATCTGCCCAGCGACGGCACGCCCATCTCGTGCCCTCTCGTTCAAGGCAGCGGCGCGTACACGTTCACCGTCTGGGAAAACACTACCGGACAACGGTATTCGGAGCTGTACTCGCTCGCCGACCAGCCTGTGACGCTGGCTGACGAATTCCAACCGTTCATCCGACCGAGCGTCTACTGCGACTACGACGCATCCAGCAAAAGCACGCAGCTGGCGAACGACCTGTCCGCCGACGCCCAGAACGAGGGCGACGTGGTGCGCGGGATCTACGACTGGATCGTTGAAAATATCGCATACGACGAGGACAAAGCCGCTCGGCTTGCCGATGCGACGGGCTACCTTCCCAACCCCGATTCGTGCATCGCCGACGGCGCGGGCATCTGCTTCGACTACGCATCGTTGGCGGCCGCCATGCTGCGCAGCCAAGGGATCCCCTGCAAGATAATCACCGGGTACGTATCGCCCGATAATATATACCACGCTTGGAACATGGTGTATATTGACGGCACATGGGTCGATGCCCATATCGATATCAAGCAGAACACGTGGACGCGTATCGATACGACGTTCGCGGCCGGAAGCGGGTCGAGCTACGTGGGAGACGGAATCGCGTACACCGACCTCTACACGTACTGATTATGACGATACACGTAGCAGCACGAGACAAAAGGAGCGCGTAGGACATGGCCACGAAGATGCTTGAGAGCAGCGCTGTTTCCGCCTTCTGCGAAAGCGCCGCCGTCATGCACTCCGCCGGCATCCAGATGGACGAAGCCGTCTTTCTGCTGGGCGAGAACATGGAAGACGCCGCGTTCAAACGCGCGTGCGACGACGTATACAAAGAACTCATCGTCGGCAAGCCCCTGGCGCTCGCTATGGACGATTCAGGATGCCTCCCCTCCCACGTCGTCGACATGGTGGGCGCAGGCGAGCACGCGGGCCGCTTAGAGAACGTGCTGTGGAGCTTGGCGAGATACTACGACGAGGAAGATCGCCTGTACGCCAAGATAAAGAACGCGATCGCCTACCCGGCTGCGCTGCTGTGCGTCATGTCGGCAATCCTGCTGTTCACCGTCATCGTGATTCTACCCGTGTTCGTGGATGTGTACCATGGCCTCACCGGCAACTTGACGGCCGGCTCCTTCGGATACGTGAACGCTTCCATCATCATAGGCTGGATCGCTCTGGGCGTTACGCTGCTGTGCACCGTGCTCGTAGTGCTGGGCGTGCTGGCCGGCCGCTCGGCGGCAGGGCGCCAGCGCTTGCTGCGCCTGTTCGAAAAGGCGCCCCTCACGCGCGGACCTATGCGCCAGATGGCCGTTAGTCGGTTCACCGCGGCGCTCGCCACGTTCGTAGCTGCCGGCGTGGACACCGATACCGCTATGGAGAAGGCCGTGGCCATGGTGGACCATGGGAACTTGAAATCCCAGCTGGAAGCGGTGCGGATGCAGATGACGGATCCCGCCCAGGCCAAGAGCCTCGCGCAAGCCATCTTCGACAACAACGTCTTCGAGCCCATCTACGCCCGCATGCTGGTCGTGGGCACGCGCTCTGGCAGCTTGGAAACCGTGCTGGCAAGCCTGTCTGACACGTTCTTCGACGACTCTATCGTGCGCCTCGACGGTCTTATCGACAGCGTCGAGCCCACGCTGGCCGCGTTCCTCACCGTGGGCGTGGGGGCTACGCTCATCGCGGTCATGCTCCCGCTCATCGGCATCATGGGATCGATCGGCTAGTCCCATGTACCACGAGCTGACCAAACAGGAAATCAGGAGGCGCACCCGTAAGCGCATGGCCGGATTGCTCGCCATCGTGCTGGTCGTCATGCTCGTCTGGCTTTCCTCGAACGCCATCGGAGCATCGCTGCGCGAGCAAGGCGAGCTGTCGGTGCGCAACGCCATCTTGAACAGCGCGAAGCAGTGCTGCGCCATCGAGGGCGCATACCCCTCGTCGCTCGCCTATCTCGAGGAGAACTACGGGTTGGTCGTGAATCGCTCCGACTACGCGATCACGTACGAGGTGTTCGCCGACAACGTCATGCCGAACGTCGTGGTGTTGGCGAAATGAGGGGCGATATGGTGCAAACGCTGATCCAGGCGACAGGGTCCAACCGCAGCTCCGAAGCCCGCGATGGAAAGGCGCGCGGACGGGCGTTCATCACGCTGCTGTTCGCCGTCATCGCGCTGTTCCTGCTGCTGGCGCTTCTGGTGGGCACGAGCGCCTACCGCGCAGCGAACGATGTGCGCTCTTCCTCTGACAATACCCGACTGGGGCTGTCGTTGATCGCGAACTCCATCCGAGCCACCGACGGGACCGACGCCGTAGGCGTGGCCGACGGTCCCGAAGGGCTGGCGCTCGTGCTGACCGAACACCTGGGCAACGGCGACTACGAGACGCGTTTGTACGCCTACCAGGGGGCAATCGTGGAAGAGTACACGCGCGCCGGAACGGCGTTCACGCCCGAGAAGGCTCGGGAGATCGTGAGGTCTTCCACCTTCGACTTCACCTACACCGACGGCCTGCTGACCGTGCACACCGACCAAGGCTCCACCTCGGTTGCCCTGCGCAGCGTAAGAGGAGGGGCCTGATGGGCATCGACCTTTCCCGCCTGCGCCGCGGCAACGATCACGACCGTCGACCCTGGCACGGCGCGGCTTTCATCGTGGAGGCGCTTGTGCTCCTGGTGTTTCTCATTGCGTCGCTTGCCGTGATCATGCAGGTGATCGCCGGAGCGCACGAACGAAGCATCGAAGCCGACCGCCTGTCGAACGCCATCATCCTCGCATCGAACGACGCCGAAGCGTTCGCGGCCGATCCGACCAGCGGCAACACGGGAGGAGAGTACGTCCTCGTCGACGGCCAGCTGGTACAACCCGAGGGGCCGATCGACGTCCTCGACAAGAGCGTGTACGACTTGACGCGCATCGTGGAAGCCCAGAGCCAACCGGGTGGCACGCTTTACACCGCCCACATCTACGTATCTTGCGGCGGAGAAGCAACCTACCAGATAGACACGGCTCGCTACGTGTCGAACGAGGGGGTGCAGCGATGAACAGCACCAACGGCAGCGTTCGTATCGGCCCCATCAGCCTGTTCACGTTGGTCATCATCTTGTGCCTGGCCGTGATGGCCGTGCTTTCGGCTACCACCGCGCAAGCGACGTATTCCGCCGCCGAGAACCAGGTTGACGAGGCGATTTGCGAACGGTGCGTGTCGGAAGCCCTGGCGGCCGG
>OGYA01002442.1_pt1 | contig 10462 bp, 7 predicted proteins | sample 1576401 | NCBI WGS metagenome assembly OGYA01 (sample SAMEA3541485, study PRJEB24748) | human gut metagenome | biome: human gut; feature: human-associated habitat; material: faeces | place: China | collected 2012 | reverse complement strand
TCGATTTCCCGTTGGATTTGGTCGTAGTGATAGTGATCCTGTGTTTCAGTCTGATGAAAACAGGAAACTTCGCCCGCAGTATCTTTAACGCCCATTAAGAAAGGAGGAACTGGCAATGGCATTTGTATCTGTGCCTAAAGACTTAACCAAGGTCAAGAATAAGATCATTTTCAACCTGACGAAACGGCAGCTGATCTGCTTTGGGATTGCGGCGGCGGTAGGGCTTCCGTTTTATTTCTTAAGCAGGGGAATCATTGGTTCCAGTAACGCAGCGACCGGGATGTGCATGTATGAGAAGGGTGGACTCCCGTTAGAAAAGGTCTTAAAAAATATGATCACCGTAAAATTTATCCGTCCTCCGGTACGCAAGTACCAGATGGAAAATATGTACGAGAAAAAGTATACCGTGGTCAAAAAGAAGAAAGGGGGAACGAAGGGTGTTAAAAAGAAAAAACGATAGACAGCCGCCACAGAGCTTAGACGAATTATATCCGGATGATTACTGGCTGGATGAGGAGGATGGAGAAGAAGAACTTCCAGACCCCGCAATGAAAAGAAAACCAGTAAGCGGCAGATTGCATGATGAGCCTATGGTGACAGGGTATGAAGCACTGGAACGGCAAAGAGGTGTCCGCAGACCGAACCGGAAACTGACACGCAGGGAAAAGAAAGCCCTCAAAAGGGCACAGAAATATGAAGAAAAACTGCATAAGGAACATGAAAAAGCGGATAAGAAAAATGCAAAAAGGGAAGCAAAGCTGGCAGCCAGAGCAGAAAAGCAGGCAGTGCGTGACGCAAAGAAAAACGCAAAAAAGAAAAAGAGCAGATCTGTCGCAGCACCGTCGGGGCAGCGTCCGGCAGGAAAAGTGGTTTCCGGAACGAAAGGCAGTGGGACAGGAAAGAAAACACCGGATAGTGCCAGAGATAAGAGGATCACTGCACAGCAGTCGATTCCATACCATGAGATGGGAAGGGATGGTATCTGCCGGGTGCAGGACAAGTTTTATTCCAAGACGATCCGTTTTTATGACATCAACTATCAGCTGGCACAGAATGAAGATAAGAACGCCATCTTTGAAAACTGGTGTGATTTCCTGAATTACTTTGACAGCACAATTCATTTTCAGCTGTCTTTTATCAACCAGCACAGCAACATGGCAGAGTATGAGAAGGTCATCCATATCAATCCGCAGGAGGATGAATTTGATGACCTACGTATGGAGTTTGCCCAGATGCTCAATAACCAGCTGGCAAAAGGAAATAACGGGCTGATGCGTACCAAATATATCACATTTGGGATTGAAGCGGAGAATATCCGGGAAGCACGGCCAAAACTGGAACGTATCGAGTCGGATATTCTGAATAACTTTAAGATCCTTGGGGTATCTGCCTATCCGCTGAACGGAGAGGAACGGTTACAGATCATGTATGAAACCTTTAACCAGGACAGCAAAGTTCCGTTCCATTTCTCTTATGACGATGTACTTCGGACAGGGCTTAGTACCAAGGATTATGTCGCACCGACCAGTTTTGTATTTAAGAATGGAAAAGATTTTGAGATGGGCGGCACGATGGGAGCTGTTTCCTATTTACAGATCCTTGCACCGGAACTTACCGACAAGATGCTGGCAGAGTTTTTGGAGATGGACAGCAACCTGATGGTGAATTTCCATATCCAGTCCATCGACCAGATGAAGGCAATCAAGCTGGTAAAAAGCAAGGTGACGGATATTAACCGTATGAAGATCGAGGAACAGAAAAAAGCAGTCCGGGCAGGCTATGACATGGACATTATTCCTTCGGACTTAAATACATACGGTGGGGAAGCAAAAAGGCTTCTGGAAGATCTGCAGTCCAGAAATGAGCGAATGTTCCTTGTAACAGCATTGTTCTTAAATACTGCACCGACCAAACAGGAACTGGAAAATGTGGTGTTCCAGACTGCCGGTATCGCACAGAAATATAACTGTGCATTGAAACGGCTGGATTACCAGCAGGAGCCGGGACTGATGAGCTGCCTGCCGCTTGCGGTGAATTTTGTACCGATCAAACGGGCACTGACAACGACATCCACGGCAATTTTTGTCCCGTTTACCACACAGGAATTATTTATGGCTGGGGAATCTATTTATTATGGATTAAATGCCCTGTCCAATAACCTTATCATGGCAGACAGGAAGAAACTGAAGAACCCGAACGGACTGATTCTTGGTACACCGGGTTCCGGTAAGTCGTTTGCGGCAAAACGAGAGATTGCAAATGCATTTATCGTGACGAAAGATGACATTATCGTCTGTGACCCGGAGGGGGGGTATTATCCGTTAGTCCGGGCATTTCATGGACAGGTGATCCGTATTTCCCCGACCAGCCACGATTATATCAATCCGATGGATATTAACCTGGATTACGCTGACGATGATGACCCGCTTTCCTTAAAATCGGACTTCATCCTGTCTCTTTGTGAGCTGGTAGTAGGCGGAAAGAACGGACTGGAGCCGGTTGAAAAGACCGTCATTGACCGATGCGTAAGGCTGGTCTATCAGGATTTCCTTTCTGACCCGGTACCGGAAAAAATGCCGATTTTAGAGGATTTATATAATCTTCTCCGTAATCAGAAAGAGCAGGAAGCACAGCGTCTGGCAACGGCACTGGAGATTTACGTCAATGGTTCCTTAAAAGTGTTTAACCATAGAACCAACGTGGAACTGAGTAACCGTATCGTATGTTTTGACATTAAGGATCTGGGAAAACAGCTGAAAAAACTGGGTATGCTGATCGTGCAGGACCAGGTGTGGAACAGGGTAACGGTCAACCGTTCTGCGAATAAGAGTACCAGATATTACATTGATGAGTTCCATCTGCTCTTAAAAGAGGAGCAGACGGCAGCATACAGTGTGGAGATCTGGAAGCGTTTCCGTAAATGGGGTGGTATCCCTACGGGTATCACACAGAACGTAAAAGACCTGTTAGCCAGCCGGGAGATTGAGAACATCTTTGAAAACTCGGACTTTATCCTGATGCTCAACCAGGCATCTGGTGACAGACAGATCCTTGCAAAACAGCTCAACATTTCCCCTCACCAGCTTTCTTATGTAACGAACAGCGGGGAAGGTGAGGGACTGGTCTTTTATGGCAGCACCATTATCCCGTTCAAGGATAAGTTTGATAATTCCCTGATGCTGTATGCCCTGATGACTTCTAAGCCGGATGAGGTGGAAAAGCGTAAGAAACTTGGTATCGGAGAACGGGACGATTAAAGAAATAAACGAAACAAAATAAAACAGAGTAGAGGATGAGCCGGAGGAATACTTCCGGCAATTTTTCTGCCTGGAAATCATGGAGGATTACAAGATGGAAGATTACAGAAACATGGAGAGATGCAGCGGCGAACCTTGCTGCATATTTGCAGAAAGAATCTGTGTAGACAATGAAAAGGAGATTTTGAAAATGGAAAAGGACACAAAGGAAAAAGTGACGGCTGATGAAATGATGGATGACCTTATCTATCTGGCGGAACTGATTGATTTCATGGGAATTACATCTTGTCTGGCTGTAAGGGGAACTTTAAGTGAGCGAATGACAGACAAGCTGACGGATTCCATTGCAGGGATGGCAGATGAAGTGTTGGAGAAATGGGAGGACTATCAGGATAAGACAGAATAACCGGGACAAAGCAGTAAAGGGGATGGTCAAAGTTGCAGGAGCATGAGTATAAGGCGAGAGATAAAACCGTCCAGAAGATGAGCCGGGATGGACTGCGGGAAGAAAACCTCCGGAACAAGGAAGAAAAAAGGATCACCGGGCGGGATACGGATACCGAGATTTCCCGCAGTGAGAAGAAAGAGGAACTGGATTTTAGTAAACGCAGACATGAACGGCTGAAAGAAGAACGGGAGATGGAACAGCCGGAGCAGAGTTCCAGAAAACCCAGATATAGTAGGGAACATGCAGATATATTGGATGATGAACAAGATATAGCAACTGATGCGGATGTAGAAGAGGGGCTTACAGACGATAGCAGCGAGAACCCCAAATCTGCCTTTCGCATAGAGAGTATCCGTGGACAGCCAAGAGGGGAACGGGCATATCTGGAGACAGTTGCAGACAGCCGGGATCTTCGGAAGAAAAAGATGGTCAGGGATTATGCTGCAAAGGAAAGAAGGAAGGAAAAGGAGACTTCCAGAGAAGAAAAAGCAGCCAAAAGAGAATCTGCCCGTTACCGGGAAACTTCCGAAGTGATGGAAGATTCCCTGGATAAGTTCCACGAGGAGATCAAAGGCAAGTCCAAAAGGGAACGGGTGCTGAAGGAACAGCGGAAAAAAGTTTCCCGTCTGTCTTTTGGTGATGAGGGTGACGGCATGGTACATGGTGCCGGGATCGGTATCCGGAATCCGGCATCGGCAGTCAAAGATGCGGCAGTCACAGCAGCACACTGGAAAACGCACGAAGAAGAGGATGAAAATGCGGCAGTGGAAGGGGCACACCGGGCAGAGCTTGTCGGGGAAAGCCTTGCAAGGAAATCCATCTACATGCGGGAACGGCTGAAAGGGCGAAGGGAAGAATCTCGGAGATTAAAAGAAAGCGTCCTGGATGAAGCAGAAAGGAGCAGGCTGATATTTGAGACTGCCTATGGAAATGAAGCGAAGGACGCAGTGAAAAGAGAAGCAGAGAAGAAAAAGAAATCTGCCCTGCAGAAACTCTTTCAGAAGAAGCGTTACCAGAAGCAGTATCAGGCAGCCAGACAGAGTAAAAAAGTAAAGGATGCAGCGATCACTTCCGCACAGAAGTTTACGGAAAAAGCGAAAGATGCGGTCAAGATGGTGATGGCACAGAACCGGGGAATTTTTGCCACGGTAGCAGTCTTTGCCCTGATCTTTGTGCTGATCGCAGCCAGTTTTACCAGCTGTACGGCATCCTTGCAGGGAGCTTCCTCAGCGATCATCTCTACCAGCTATTCCAGTACGGATGAAGATATTTATGCCGCTGAAAATGCGTACCGTGCCTTGGAAGAAGCACTGAATACACAGATCAACCAGATGGAATCCACCCATCCGGATTACGATGAATACCGGTATCAGATTGATGAGATCGGTCATAACCCATATCAGCTGATCTCTTATCTTACGGTAAAATATGGCGGCTTCACTTACGAGGAAGTGGCAGAGGAGATTAAGGAAATCTTCCGACAGCAGTATGGGATCACCACAGACTCTACCAGAGAGACGGTTACGGAAACCAAGACGGTCCGGGTAGGGGAATCCTTGGGACAGGTTGTGACGAGTGGATACTGTAACTGCCCGATCTGCTGTGGGCAGTGGAGTGGCGGACCGACAGCCAGTGGGGCGATGCCGACAGCAAACCATACGATTGCCGTGGATGCAGCGAACCCATTTGTGCCGATCGGAACACATGTAGTCATGAACGGTGTGGAATATGTAGTAGAAGATACTGGAGCGTTTGCAAGATATGGGGTACAGTTCGATGTTTACTATGACAATCATGCGGCGGCATCCGCACATGGACACCAGACATGGGAAGCCTACATAGCAGACAGTAATGGAAGCCAGGAAGTGCAGGTCACGACCACAAAAGAAGTGAACCGCCTGGATGTAACGATGACAAACCACAGCCTGGATGCCGTGTTAAGGAGCCGTATGACAGAGGAAGAACAGGAACGCTACGATGCGTATAACAAATATTACGGCAACCGTGATTATCTGTTTGATCTAAACAGCATACCCACCGGAAGCAGTGGATTTGGTTATGACATACCGGCAGATGCTTTATCTGATCCACAGTTTGCAAAAATGATACAGGAAGCAGAAAAATATCTGGGTGTTCCATATGTATGGGGCGGTTATTCCCCAAGTGGTTTTGACTGTTCCGGTTTTGTGAGCTGGGTTATCAATAACTGTGGAAATGGATGGAATGTCGGAAGATGTACTGCAGATGAGCTGCGGTCACACTGTTCGCAGGTATCTCCATCGGAGGCAAAACCGGGAGATCTGATCTTCTTCCAGGGAACCTATGACACACCGGGAGCAAGCCATGTGGGAATCTATGTCGGCAATAACATGATGATCCACTGTGGCAAGCCTGTCCAGTATACCAGCATTGCAAGTGCTTACTGGCAGGAACATTTTATGGCGTTTGGTCGTCTGCATTAAAGGAGGTGACAGGGCAGATGAACATGAAATTAAAAAAACTTCTGAATGATATTCAGAAAACGGAGGATAAGATCGCTGAATTACAGGAACACCTGAAGCGGCAGAATACATTGAGACAGCAGATGGAAGATATAGAGATCGTTAAGTCGTTCCGTTCCATGAAGCTGGACAGCCGCAGCCTGCTTGTCCTGCTTGACGGGATTCAGAAAGGAACCGTTACGATCCAGATGGATGAGGACGGTGGTATCACGGTGGAGGATGCAAAAGCTCCGCAGAAAAAGGAAAACAACGCAGAAGTTCACAGACCACCTGTTGGTCAGATGACAGAAAGAGAGGTTTTAGACGATGAGGAATAAAGTGGTAAAGAAACTGCTTATGATTGCCATGGCAGTCACCATGATCTCCGGGACATCCATTGCTACGGTTTATGCAAATGCAAACCCACCGGCAGAGGAGACAACGACACAGGTAGTAGAAGAAACGGCAACAGAATCAACAGAAGATACGGAGAAGAAAGAGGATACCGGAAGGGTCACCGGGGAAGGGGATAATTCTGCTTTTTCTACTCTGGGAAATGCCCAGTTGGTGGATGATAAGGAAAATGATGATACGAAACAGTTCCTTACCATCCAGACCAAGAAGGGAAATACATTTTACATGGTCATTGACCGTTCCAGCAATACAGAAAATGTATATATGATGTCCCTGGTCGATGAGAATGACCTGGCAGAATTTCTGGATGAGACAGAAAAGAGCAAAGAAACCGAAGAATCAACCGTAGTGATCCCGGAAACCACACCGGAAACTACCCCGGCAGTAGAGGAGGAAACCGAAGTGAAGAAAGAAGAAAAGACAGGAATGAATGTAAAAGGACTTGGAGCAATCGTATTTGCAGCGATTCTTGGAGTGGCAGGTATCGCCGTTTATAAAAAGCATGGACGTGGCAAAGAGGATGACTATGTAAGCGAACAGCTGGAGTTCTCTGACGGACCGTATGTAAATGAAGAAGAGGATGAGGAAGAAGAATAAACTTCCATCTCCAAAGAAGCAACCAAAATAAGGACAGGGGCAGCCAGAGCAGTTTGGCTGCCCTTTTTTCAGAAAGGACAAAAAAAGCGTATGTCAAAATTTTTAGTGATCGCAGAGAAACCAAGTGTGGCACAGAGTTATGCCAAAAATCTGTCAGCTTATAAAAAAGAGGACGGATATTTAGAAGGGGAGAGCTGTATTGTCAGCTGGTGCCTTGGGCATCTGGCAGAGTATGCACAGCCGGAGGAATATGACCCGAAATATGAGAAATGGCAGTTTGATGACCTTCCGATTCTCCCGCAGGTCTGGAAGTTGAAAGTTTCCAGAGATAAGAAGAAACAGTTTGATGTGTTAAAAAGCCTGATGAACCGGGCAGATGTGGACTATCTGGTAAATGGCTGTGATGCAGGAAGAGAAGGGGAACTGATCTTCCAGAGAGTGTATGACCTTGCCGGATGCAGGAAACCGGTGAAGCGTTTATGGATCAGTTCCATGGAAGATACGGCAATCCGGACAGGTTTTCAGACAATGAAAGGAGCAGAGGAATACCGGAATATCTGCATGGCTGCGGTATGCAGGGCACAGGCAGACTGGCTGATCGGAATGAACGGAACCAGGGCATATACGACCTGTTATTTTAAACGTCTGGTTGTGGGCAGGGTGCAGACGCCAACGCTTGCCATGCTTGCGGAACGTCAGGATAAGATTGAGCATTTTCAGAAAGAAGCCTTTTATAAAGTAGTACTGACAGACGGAAGGCTTACGGTAGTTTCTGAAAATATTGCAAATGAGGAAGCAGCCGATCTCCTTGCTTCCTTATGTATGGATTCGGAAGCAGTGATTACACAGGTAAAGAGGGAACAAAAGAAAGCGTTTCCTCCCAAACTTTATGATCTGACCAGTCTGCAAAGGGAAGCAAACCGTTACTTTGGCTATACGGCAAAGAAAACACTGGATATGCTGCAGGAATTATATGAAGAAAAGCTGGTCACTTATCCAAGAACGGACAGCCAGTTCGTGACGGAGGATATGAGGGATACCGTAGAGGAACTGGTAGGGAAAATGCCAGTCTTACTTCCGTTCTTGGATTATGGACAGCTGGGACATAACATCACCAGAGTGATTAACAATGCAAAAGTATCCGACCATCATGCGATTCTTCCAACAAAAGAAGCCGTAGAAAAAGGAATCTCTGATCTGACGGCGGACAAAAAGAACCTGATGATGCTGGTCTGCCAGCAGCTGGTGCAGGCAACAGGGGAAGAGTATCAGTATGAGCAGACGGATATTACGGTCAAATGTCAGGGACATGATTTTACCGCCAGAGGAAAAGTGCCGGTGCAGATGGGATTTAAAGCGGCGGGGAATGCCTTTAAGAACCAGTGCGTGAAAGCCAAGCCGGAAGAAGAAACGGAAAAAGAAACTTCCATTCCATATGGATATGAAGAAGGAATGACGCTTTCTCCGGTAAAGGCAGAAAAGACAGTGCATTTTACTTCCCCGCCAAAACCATTCAATGAAGATACCCTCCTTGCCGCTATGGAAACCGCAGGGAATAAAGACTTTGATTCGGAGACAGAGAAGAAAGGACTGGGGACTCCGGCAACCAGGGCAGGTATCATTGAAAAACTGGTTTCTTCCGGCTATGCAGTCAGAAAAGGAAAGAAGATCTTGCCAAGCACAGAGGGCAGGGAACTGGTGAATGTCATGCCGGCTTATCTGAAATCTGCCGCAATGACTGCCGAATGGGAAAATCAGCTTTTAATGATGGAAAAAGGGCAGATCACCGATACACAGTTTATGGGTGAGATCACTTCTTTAGTCGATAAGATTCTTTCTGTGTGCAGGGAAATACCGGAAACGGAAAGGAGAAGGTTCCAGAAAGCAAGGGAAGTGATCGGTAAGTGTCCGGTCTGCGGCTCTGATGTCTACGAAGGAAAGCAGAATTTTTACTGCTCCAACAGGCAGTGTGATTTTGCCCTTTGGAAAGAAAACCGTTTCTTAGGAAGCATGGAGAAAACACTGGATAAAAAGATGGCAGTGGAGCTTCTTGATAAAGCCTGCACCCATGTAAAAGGGCTGTATTCCAGAAAAAAAGATATAAAGTTTGACGCAGATCTTTTACTGACACTGGAGGACGGAAAGCCAAGGTTCCATCTGGAATTTCCAAAGAAGAAAAAGAAATAAGGCAAGGAGGTAGGCAGTATGTCGAAATTACAGGACATCCGGGAACTGGCACAGGAACATGCGACATTGGTGAGCAGTTCGCCAAGGGACTGGATGGGTTATATGGATACCGCAGCGAGACTATACCGGTATCCTTTTACAGACCAGTTACTGATCCACGCACAGCATCCACAGGCAACCGCTTGTGCGTCCCTGGAACTGTGGAATGAGAAAATGTTCCGCTGGGTAAACCGGGGAGCTAGGGGAATCGCCCTGCTTGACGAGAATGGTCATAATACCAGACTCCGGTATGTGTTTGATATTTCAGATACGCACATGGTGGCAGGCGGAAGAAGCCCTTACCTGTGGCAGATGCAGGAACATCAGCAGGAAGAGATCCTTACCCATCTGGCAGAAGCGTATGGTCTGGAAGAAAAAGATACCGGGAGTTTATCGGATGCGTTGATGGCGGTTGCAAGGGAAATGGTTGCAGACAGTCTGGAAGAATATCTGGACGGCTTGGAATATGCAGCGGAAGGAACCTATCTGGAAGATCTGGATGAAGTTACAATCCGCAGTGATTTCCGCCAGCTTGCAACGGACAGTGTATATTACATGCTTTGCAGACGGTGTGGTCTGGAACCGATGGAGCTTCTGGAAGAAGAGGATTTTATGCATATTACCGATTATAACCGGCTGTCTGTACTGACCTTTCTTGGAAATGCAGCAAGCCAGATCAGTGAGAGTGTTCTGATCGACATTGGAAGGACAGTACATAAAATTTCTCTGGAAGAAGCCAGAAAAGAGGTTGAAATTTCCAATGAAAGGAATTATAATAACTTTAACACGTTAATGCGTGAAAATAAAAATCAGGACGTAGAAAACAACAAAGAAGAAAATATCGAGAATGAAGGAGGAACCGACTATGGAACTGACATATCATCGCAAGGGGGATTACCTGTTTCCGAACCTGACCGTCGAGGAGGAAGAAGTGACGATAGGGAAATACGGGATGCTTCGGAGGACATTCCTGAAGGAACACAAGAACAGCTTGTATCAGCTTTTGTTGCTTTAAAATCGTCAACAAGACTGGTAATAGC
>OGYA01002441.1_pt1 | contig 10465 bp, 9 predicted proteins | sample 1576401 | NCBI WGS metagenome assembly OGYA01 (sample SAMEA3541485, study PRJEB24748) | human gut metagenome | biome: human gut; feature: human-associated habitat; material: faeces | place: China | collected 2012 | reverse complement strand
TACCACAGGCTTATAGCCGCAGAGGAAACCACCAGCTGAGCTGGTGGTCATGATTTTGTAGAAAGGAAGAAAAATGAAACGAATGATTTTGGCATCCGGCTCTCCGAGACGGAAAGAATTGCTTCAGATGTTGGAGGTTTCTTTTGAGGTGCTTGTATCGGACACCAAAGAAGTAATCACAAAAAATGAGCCGGCAGAAGTGACGAAAGAATTGTCATATCAAAAAGCGATGGCAGTTGCCGGGCAGGTAGAAGAAGGAATCATTATTGGTGCGGATACGGTTGTTTCCATTGATGGAAAAATTCTTGGAAAACCGGCAGATAAAGAAGAAGCGAGAGAAATGATTTATAAATTACAGGGAAAAAGTCATATGGTATATACCGGTGTTACGGTGATTGCAAAATCAGGTGATATGGTATCTGCGTCATCATTTGCTGAGGGAACGAAGGTGAATGTAGCGCCGATGACAGAAAATGAGATTGAGGCTTATATTTCGACCGATGAACCATATGATAAAGCCGGAGCATATGGCATTCAAGGCTTGTTTGGCAAGTTTATTGAAGGAATTGAGGGGGACTACTTCAATGTGGTTGGTCTTCCCGTTCACAGGCTGTATGAAGAATTAAAAAAATTTGATTAGTTACAAAAACAAAGGGAGGATTTTTTATGAATCAGGATATTTCAATTTGTGTTTTGACGGAGAATGAGATGGGCTGGACTGAACCATTTGAGTTAGACAAAGTACAGATTTTAGACAATTATTATTTGTCTGCTCAGAAGTCGGATATAGCTTTCTTAAAAAAAATGGATACTGCGCGCCTACTGGCTGGATTTCGAACGACAGCAGGGATTGATACAAAGGGTGTCAGACCGTATGGCGGATGGGAAGATAGTTTGCTTGGCGGTCATTGTGTCGGCCATTATCTTACGGCTCTTGCACAGGCGGTGAAGGTGACTGGTGATAAAGAACTGAAAGAAAAATCTCAGACGTTAATTGCCGGTTTGGAAGAATGTCAGAAGAAACTTGGCACCGGGTTCCTTTTTGGGGCAAAAGTGGAAGATAAGGAGGATGTTGAGAAGCAGTTTGATATTTTGGAGGGAAAGAAAAAGGGCGAGACGTGGGTTCCATGGTATAATATGCATAAGGTTCTTGCCGGTCTTGTAGATACTTATAAATATACGGGAAATGAAACAGCTCTTTTGGTTGCGGAAAAATTGGGTGACTGGATTTATGAGCGTGTGAGTAAATGGGATTTAAAAACGAATCAAAAGGTATTGGAGACGGAATATGGCGGCATGAATGATTGTTTGTATGAACTGTATTCCCACAGTCATAATAAGCACCATTTGGAGGCGGCGCAGAAATTTGATGAGAAAGCACTTTTTTTGATGGCTGCGAAAGGTGAAAAAAACTGCCTGGATGGAAAGCATGCGAATACCCAGATTCCTAAGTTTATCGGTGCGATTAAGCGATATAATGTGTTAAAACAGCTGGGGGAGGCAAAACAGGAAGATGAAGCATATCTTGTGGATGCTGAGAAATTTTTTGAAATGGTTGTCAAACGACATTCTTTTGTTACCGGCGGCATCAGTGTGATGGAGTATTTTCGGAAAGATTATCATCTGGATGAGATTCGTACGCAGACAAATTGTGAGAGCTGTTGTGCGCACAATATGTTAAAACTTGCAAAAGAGCTATTTAAGGCAACAAGGAAAAAGGAGTATGCCGATTATTATGAGACAACTTTGCGGAATGCGATTATGGGAGCGGTAAAAACGGAGAGTGGAGCAGCATCTTATTTTACGCCGATGGCAACCGGGTATTACAAAACGTTTGGTGAGGAGGAGCCTGAGAAGAATATGTTCTGGTGCTGTACCGGAAGTGGCATGGAGAATTTCACGAAACTGGGCGACAGTATTTATTTTCGTGCCAATGATACGCTGCTTGTAAATCAATATGTCGCTTCAAAAGTGACTTGGGAGCTTACACAGAAGTCGGATGTGACAAAATCAGAGGAGATTTCTTTTGTGTTAAATGCATTGCATGACAAAGAAATATCGGATGTGGCGATTGCGCTTCGGATCCCGGATTGGATGCATGGGGAAGCCACGATTTATGTAAATGGCGCGGAGAAAATGACAGCAGCCGGTAATAGCGAGTATGTTTTATTGGAGCGTAACTGGGAGGATGGTGATGTGATAATGGCAAAATATCCGATGTCAGTGGAGTCTGTCGGACTTTTGGATCAGGATGCCGTGTTTGCTTTTCGGTACGGACCGACGGTTCTGGCTGCAAAACTTGGAAAAGAAAAGATGGGAGAGGCGACATGGGCGGGAATTGACCTTACCGCACCTCTTTATAAGGTAGTAGGAAATGAGTGCCGGAAAGACACAATTGCGTATGGTGAACCAAAAACGACAGAACTGCTTGACAATGAAACGCTGACGATTCAAAAAGAGACCTCTGTGAATGAGTTTGTCAGTCATATAGAACGTTATCTAGTACGTGATACGGAAAGCGAAACCTTGTCGTTTCATCTGAAAGGAACGGATGCTGATACGACATTTGAAAATGGACTACAGTTTGTTCCGTTTAATACACTAAATGATGAGCGGTATGGTATTTATTGGTATTTTGATACTGAGAAAAATAACGATAAGGAATGAAAAAAACTTCTTGACATACAGGCAGTTATTCAGTATAATAGCACTTGTGTTTAAGAAGTGCGCGAGTGGCTCAGTTGGTAGAGCACAACCTTGCCAAGGTTGGGGCCGCGGGTTCGAGTCCCGTCTCGCGCTTTCATATTAAAAAAAGAGTGACTCTAAAAAGGAGCCACTCTTTTTTTTGTGAAAATTCCACAGAAAATGGTTGAACTCTACATCAAAAGTGTGTATAATATAAATATATCATGTGTATAAATTACACATAGAATGAGGATTGGAGGGCTGATAGATGAAAAAACGGGTCAATATTACGTTAGAAGATAAAGTGATTCAGAGAATTGACCAGTACGCAGATGAGCATTATACCAGCCGTTCCGGTGCAATTACGATGTTGATTGTGGAGGCTACGGAGGAGCCAAAACAAAAGAAATAATGGGATACTTTGGGTTAATTGTTCAGAAAAACGGAGGATATTGTGAAAGTTACGATGGATTACGTGGTGGGAAATACCGCCATACAAATTGTGAATACGGGGAAAAAAGTAAAAATTGTTGACGTGGAAAAACAGAAGAAGAAAAGAAAGTTTATTAAACAGTGGATTATTGCAAGTGCAGCATCCCTTGTTTTGATTCTAAGTTGTTTCCAAATTGTTCGTATGGAAAATCAGGAAGTGCTTTTGAATAAACAAGTGTATAAACTGGCGTCTCAGATTGATGTATTAGAAAAAGAAAATTTAGCACTGAAAAAGCAGGAAGCAGACGTGACAATTTCATATGATGATTTGTTTGCGCGTGCAAAGTCATTAGGCATGAAATTTCCTACGAATTGTCAGGTTCAGACCTACACGGTAGAGAAGAGTACAGCAGTGCGTTTATATGGTGAAAAAAACCATAAATTGGGTAAATAAAAATTTTTTTGAAAAATTTAAAAATAATGCTTGCATTCCGAAAAGGATTCATGTATAATATCGCTTGTGGTTGTGATTGGGCTATCGCCAAATGGTAAGGCACTGGACTCTGACTCCAGCATTTCAAGGTTCGAATCCTTGTAGCCCAGCTTGAAGAGCTCTGATACATATGTGTCAGAGCTCATTTGTTGTATATCGATTGAAAATCAGCGGATGGATAGCATATCCATGACAGAATGGAGGATTTTATGAGTGATTCACAGAGACAGGAAATCGAGAAAAGACGTACTTTTGCGATTATTTCCCACCCGGATGCCGGAAAGACGACATTGACGGAGAAATTTCTTTTATATGGAGGAGCAATTAATCTAGCTGGTTCGGTAAAAGGAAGAAAAGCGGCGAAACATGCGGTTTCTGACTGGATGGAAATTGAAAAGGAAAGAGGTATTTCGGTAACAAGTTCGGTTCTGCAGTTTAATTATGATGGTTTTTGCATCAATATTCTGGATACACCGGGACATCAGGATTTCTCGGAAGATACTTACCGTACGTTGATGGCAGCAGATTCAGCCGTGATGGTAATTGACGGCTCTAAAGGTGTTGAGGCACAGACGATTAAGTTATTTAAGGTTTGTGTCATGCGCGGGATTCCAATTTTTACGTTTATTAACAAGATGGACCGTGAGGCGATGGATCCGTTTGAATTGATTGACCAGATTGAGAATGTGCTTGGTATCCGCACTTGTCCGGTGAACTGGCCGATTGGTTCCGGAAAGAACTTTAAAGGTGTGTATGACCGTAACACAAAGACCATTTCCCGATTTATTGCGGGGGACAATGGACATAAAGTAGAGATGGTAGAGGCAAGTCTTGGGGATGCCGGTTTGGATGATTTGATTACGAAAGAATACCACGATATTTTAGTTGATGAAATTGAATTGCTGGATGGAGCAAGCGATGCCTTTGATTTGGAAAAGGTTCGTGCCGGACAGCTTTCGCCGGTATTTTTTGGTTCGGCACTGACAAACTTTGGTGTAGAAACCTTTTTGCAGCATTTCCTGGATATGACAACATCTCCGCTGCCTCGTACATCCGGTGGCGAGGTGGTAGACCCATTCTCGGATGAATTTTCGGCATTTGTATTTAAGATTCAGGCAAATATGAATAAGGCCCATCGTGACCGAATTGCTTTTATGCGTATCTGCTCCGGTAAGTTTGAGGCAGGCATGGAAGTTATGCATGTGCAGGGTGGCAAAAAGATTCGTCTTGCACAGCCACAGCAGATGATGGCACAAGAGAGAAAACATGTCGAGGAGGCATATGCCGGTGATATTATCGGCGTTTTTGACCCGGGTATTTTCTCGATTGGAGATACATTGTATAAAGGAAAAACGCCGGTTCGCTTTGAAGGAATCCCAACATTTGCACCGGAGCATTTTGCAAGAGTCCGTCAGGTGGATACGATGAAGCGTAAACAGTTTATGAAAGGAATTTCACAGATTGCACAGGAAGGTGCGATTCAGATTTTTCAGGAATTTAATACCGGCATGGAAGAGATTATTGTGGGTGTTGTAGGCGTCCTGCAGTTTGAGGTGCTTCAGTACCGTTTGGAAAATGAGTATAATGTAGAAATCCGTATGGAACAGCTTCCGTATGAGCATGTACGCTGGATTGAAAATAAGGATATCGATGTAGCGGCACTTTCGGTTACGTCCGATACAAAGAAGGTAAAAGATCTGCATGACAGACCACTCCTTTTGTTTACCCATCCGTGGAGTGTTCAGACGGCGCTTGACCGAAATGAAGGGTTACAGTTAAGTGAATTTGGTGCGACAGAAGAATAGAATAAAAAAGGCGTTGGAATCATAGTTGATCTCGAACGCCTTTTTCTATATTACTTATCAATTGTATTTATTGGAAAAGATTTAAGTCAATGGCATTTGCCATCACCTGATAGCCATTATAAGGATGGATGCCATCATCTTTGTTTGTATATTTGGCTAATAAATTTTGCGGATTTGCCGGATCGGCAACGGCATTTTCAAAATCAATGATGCCATCTACGCCAGACTCGGATGAACGCATCCACTGATTGATAAGTTGTCTTACTTTTTCTGAATTTTCACTATAAAAACTGCTTGTGCCAAAAGGAAGGATTGGTGCACCATAAACTTTGATGTTGTTTTTATGACAAGTTTCAATCATCTTTTGATATTCCGGCAAAAGCAAATTGTATTTGTCCGTATTTTGAAGCTTATCCAAATCATTGACGCCAAATAAAATTATACAGTAAGCAACACCGTCGTGTTCTAATAAATCACGGTTGAATCGGTTTTTTCCCGCATCCGTTGGATACGAGCCGAGAATGGAATTTGAACCAATTCCCTCGTTTATAACAGATACATTTTCGGTTCCTTTATTTGCTTTTAACCGTTTGGCAAAGTAATCTCCCCAGCGAGTGTAGGAATCTGGTTTTTTGCCCAAGTAGGTGGCATCGGTGCCATAGCCATCGGTAATGGAATCACCAAAACAGACAACCGCTTTACTTCCATTTGCAGAGAGAAGAGATGCGTCTGCTAAAAAGAACCAGCTGGTTGTTTTCTTATAATTACTAAAAGTATTGGCTGAAACTTGATTACCGGAGACCTGGTAGGTTGTAGCACGGGCACCGCGGTGTCCGGTAATGTTTGTGGTCGGCGTTTCACCAAAAAAAGTGGAAATGGCTACATTTTCCAGTGCTTCTACGGGAAAATCAATAGCGTCAGTTTGAATTACCTTTCCTTTTGGAATAATAAAATTTTCTTTTCCTTCGAATGTTACGGTGGCATCTGTATCGGTGTTGATTTCAGGATTCGATGCCTTCACCTGCTTCGCTATGTGCATTGATTTAATCGTGACATCCCTTCCGCCATATTGGTTGCTTAAGCGGAAACGGATTTTACTTCCGGTTGTAGTTACTTTAATAACCTGTCTTACTGTAGAATCTTCTAAAGCAATTTGAGGCATTGCGTTGGATGTAACATCGCATTTTTCTTCTGCTGTACCCCAGGTAGTAACCCATGTCGGGGTAGGAGTGGCGGTTGGCACTGGAGTCAGTGTTATAGCGGGAGCCCTGTTTGGTGCCTGCGAAGGCGAAGCCGTACTGGATGGGACAGCCACATTTTTTTGTGGTGTAGCTTTTTTTGCAGCAAGAACTGTGATGCGGCAGGTAAGTTTACGGATTTTTTTCCCATGTTTGTAACGTGCAAGAAGTGTTGTCTTTCCCTTTTTTACTCCTTGAATAACAGCATATGGTTTTCCGGTTTTCTTTTGTTTTACAATTTTCGCAATTTTTTTGTTCCCTAATTTCCATGTAACTTTTGTTTTCTTTGCAATTTTTTTGATTGAAACCTTTGCTTTCTTTCCGGTATAAACCGAAACTTTTGTTTTGCTAAGTGCTGGCTTTTTTGCTGCATTAGCGGTAGTACCCGGAACTGTTTGTGACAGAGTGCTCATAAAAAGAGCCGTCAACAACAGAGGGGTGTAAATTTTTCGCTTCATAAATGCGATACCTCCATTTTTTTTCTTCATTGTACAATACCAATAAAGAATGTCAACGGCTCAGAGAACAATGCACCAATATATTCAATATTTATGCCATTTTATGCAAATATATCCGTATTATTTAATGTTTAATTTTTTTGCTGTAATCAGGTAAGTCAGTAAATAGAAGATGACTCCCAAAGCTCCATACAGGAGGCAGAACAGCAAAAGGACAACATGGACGGAGTCAATCACATCAGGGAATATCAGGACAAATGGGATTGCTAATAACGAAATAACAATCTGTAATCCCTGAGAAAGTCCAAGATAAGCGCCAATGCTTAATGCGATGCGGTGTGTCTGTACTAATTGTCCAATCATGATGGAAAGATACATCATTAAAATTGAAAACGAGAGGCTGATTAACATAAAAATCCCCAGTAAAATCAGTGCACTAAAATTACTCAAGTTAATTGTCTGCAAAACGAATCCAATGCCATGAATGATTTCTGACAGCGTAATTGGTGTAGCGATTAACACAACGATAAGTATAGAAATCAATGCAATTCCACAGGCGAGGATATACCACACAAAGGAAACCAGCCATTTGGCAAATAAAAGCTGGCCTGTTTTGGCGGGAAGGGTAAATGTTAAGTATGCTTCTTGGGAAGTCATGGTCTTATAAAAGCGTATGGCAATTAATACCTGAGTTACAATGAGCAGGCCAAACAGCAGCAGACAGTAACCTATGATGCCGCTTCCAAATACAAGAGAAAGAGCATCGGCTGTATTTTCATCATACGGTTGTGAGCCCAAAGACATCATCAAGCTGAAAATAGGTGTTAAAACAACGATGAATCCAAACATTGGAATAAATAAACGCATCGTATCTTTAAATTCGTGTTTAATTAATTTTTTTAGCATCGGAACACCTCCCGGAATAATGTATCGACCGACTTGCCCTGCTGTTCGCGGATATCATCTACGGATGACTGCAGGCGAATCTGGCCGTCCTGCAGGAAAATGACATCATCTAAAATGCTCTCAACATCAGAAATCAGATGTGTGGAAAGAAGCACAGAGGCATTTTCACTGTAGTTCGAAATAATCGTCTGTAATATGTAATCTCTGGTTGCCGGATCGACACCCCCGATAGGTTCATCCAGACAGTACAGATTTGCATTCCGGCTCATAGTCAGAATCAACTGGACTTTTTCCTGTGTTCCTTTCGACATATGTTTCAAACGCATATTTTCAACGATGTCTAATCGTTTTAACATTTCCTCGGCTTTGTTTTTGTCAAAATCTGCAAAAAAATCATTGTAATAGGAAAATAAGTCTGATATTTTCATCCATTTTGGGAAAATTGTCTGGTCCGGCAGATAGGAAATGTGCTGCTTAGTAATAACACCGGGATGCTCCCCTCCAATAAAAAGTTCGCCGGAACTTGGTGTGAGCAAACCATTTATTAATTTCAAAAAAGTGGTTTTTCCGCTTCCGTTTGGACCTAAAAGCCCAACTATTTTTCCGCATTCAATCGTTACATTTACATCTCGTAATGCCGGTTTAGGACCGAAATTTTTGCAGATGTGTTTTGATTCTAATAAAATCATAAATCCTCCTTCCTTTGCTTGCGCAGGCAGGCAATGCATTCTTCTTTTGAAAATCCTAATTTTGCAAGAGCCTGATAACAGTTTTCTACAATGCCGTCCGCTAATTCATCACGCATGGACCCAATCAGTGATGCATCACTTGTTACGGTTCGCCCATTTGTCCGGCTGCCAATCAAAAGCCCCTCCTGTTCAAGAGCTGCGAGTGCTTTCTGCATCGTATTTGGATTTACCGCAGCCTCAGTGGCAAGTTCCCTTACCGAGGGAAAACGCTCACCGGGGCGGTAGTGACCGGACAGAATCTGTAACTTAATCTGTTCTACCAATTGTATATATATGGGACGTTCCTTTGATAAATTCCAGGACATAGAAAACCTCCTTTCCATATATTAACTTAATAATTGTATCGCTGTATTAAGTGCGTAATACAATAATACAGCGGATGGATGAATATGTCAAGAGATGTTTGACATTTTGTGCTTCTGTTTTTTCTCGATAAATTATGAAGACACAAAAGTTGTACAAACAATCCCATAATTTTCAGAGAACTTACTTATTAGTTTTTGACAAAGGAGAAGATTATGCCAAATGTTCATTGCCGGTCTCTTTGGATTCCAGTAATTCCGTAGAAAAACTTTGTGACTTGTGGGTTTGAGTACGTCGGTATGTGGCGCTGGTAGTTTCAGTGCCCATACCGTTACGCACTCAATGAGCGAGAGCGCCCACGAGACACAAAATTTTTCTACGGAATTACTGAAACTAAAAAAAGTGGCAACGAACACTTGACACAAACTCGACATTTTTCGTCCTTTACTTTTCTTTTTTTTAGTGATAGAATAAAAACACGAATGAATAAATTTAAGGAGGACATTACAAAAATGGCTAGAGCAAAACAATCCATGGATGGTAATACCGCTGCAGCACACGTGGCATATGCCTATACAGAAGTAGCTGGTATCTATCCTATTACACCTTCGAGCCCGATGGCTGATTCCGTTGATCAGTGGTCAGCAGCAGGACAGAAGAACATTTTTGGCAGCAAAGTAAAAGTTGTTGAGATGGAATCTGAGGCCGGCGCCGCTGGTACTGTACACGGTTCTCTTGCAACAGGAGCTTTGACAACGACATTTACGGCTTCTCAGGGTCTTCTTCTTATGATCCCGAATATGTATAAAATCGCTGGTGAGATGTTGCCAAGTGTATTCCACGTATCCGCACGTACGGTGTCTACACATGCTTTGAATATTTTTGGTGATCATAGTGATGTATACGCTTGTCGTCAGACTGGTTTCGCTATGCTTGCTGAGACAAATCCACAGGAAGTTATGGACTTGAGTCCGGTTGCCCATTTGGCAGCATTGGAAGGAAAAGTTCCATTCATTAACTTCTTCGATGGTTTCCGTACTTCCCATGAGATTCAGAAGATTGAGAAATGGGATTACGAAGATTTGAAAGAAATGTGCCCAATGGATGCTGTTGAAGCATTCCGTAAACATGCATTGAATCCGGAGCACCCAACTGCACGTGGTTCTCACGAGAATGGAGACGTATTCTTCCAGCATCGTGAAGCATGTAACAAGGCTTATGATGCACTTCCTGCTGTTGTAGAGAAGTACATGAACAAAGTAAATGAAAAACTCGGTACCGATTACGGTTTGTTTAACTACTATGGTGCACCGGATGCTGACCGCGTAATCATCGCTATGGGCCCTTCGCGTCCCAAAGCCGGGCAATGCGGATTAGTGCAGCGCAAAGCTGCCTC
>OGYA01002437.1_pt1 | contig 10481 bp, 9 predicted proteins | sample 1576401 | NCBI WGS metagenome assembly OGYA01 (sample SAMEA3541485, study PRJEB24748) | human gut metagenome | biome: human gut; feature: human-associated habitat; material: faeces | place: China | collected 2012 | reverse complement strand
TTGGTTACACAAGGTGTGCTGCCGCTTAACCCGGATGGAAATGCCGGTCAGACTGGCGAAAATTCTTGCAAACGAAACAGAGGAATTTCAACGGCTATTAAAGGAGCTGCTCGGTGAGGGGCTTTCCTATCCTGCCGCGCGCGCGAAGGTTCTGGAAACGCTTTCGCAGATTAACAGCGATATCCTTTCCAAGCCAAATGACATTTTAGGCTTGGAATATCTCAAGGCGTTGGACTATTATTCCTCTCCCATTCTGCCGCTGACCATCCGACGCAAGGGTGATTACAACAGCCTTTCCCTTTCAAATGGCTATGCATCCGCAAGCGCAGTGCGGAAGGCATTGACAGAGGAGAACAGCACCGAAGCCATGCTGCATCTGCCCGAAAATACGCATGACCTCTATAATAAAGCACTTTCCATCGGCACAGCACCCGTTTTCTGGGATACACTCATGCATGCCCTGCATTATAAGCTGCGCACCACTTCGATTGAGGAGCTGAAGGAGATTGCAGAGGTGACAGAGGGTCTGGAAAATCGGATTCTCCATTCCATTGACAGCTGCTATTCCTTTGAGGAAATGATGGATTTCATCAAAACAAAGCGCTACACACGCACGAAAATTCAGCGTATCCTGCTTCATATTCTTCTGGATATCAAGGAATCCGAGGTTTCGTATTTTCTCAATCTGCCGAAAATGCCCTATGTGCGTGTACTGGGCTTTCAGAAGGATCATTCCGATATTCTCGCAGATTTAACGGAGCAGGCAAAATGTCCCGTTCTGACGAATCTGAAAAAAGCCCCCGCGCTTCTGAATGAGGATGGGCTTGCTATGCTTGCTCTGGAAAAAACAGCGACCGATTTGCACGCTCTGGCATACCCCAACCCGATTTATCGCGCGCCGAATCAGGATTTCACAAAGCCCCTTGTCATTCTCTGACCGGCAGCGGCATAAAATAGAATCAAACAGGAAAAGCCGAAGAATTCAGATTTCCTCGGCTTTTTTTATTTTATGGGAGGGATTGCATGAAAAAGGGGACTTTGCTGTTGGGCGGCTGTGCCTGCTTTCTGATTTTTGCCCTGCTTTGCTTTCCCACAGAAATGCTTGCCGCTTCCGCGGAAGGGGTGCAGCTCTGGCTGACAAAGGTATTCCCCTCCTTGTTTCCGTTTCTGGTTGCCTGCGGTATCCTGCTGCGCATTGGTGCGGCGCAGCGGATGGGTGCGGCTCTGCGCCCTCTGATGCAGCCCTTGTTTCACCTGCCTGGCATTGCCGCCTTCCCCTTCTTTTTCGGACTTCTTTCCGGATACCCCATGGGAGCAAAGCTGACTGCGCAGCTTTATGAGCAAAGGCAGCTTTCCCTCACCGATGCACAGCAGCTTCTTGCCTTTTCCAACTGCCCCGGCCCCTTGTTTCTGATTGGCACGGTTGGCGTTGGCTTTTTCGGCATGCCTGCCTTTGGGTATCTGCTCTGGCTCTCCGCTTTTCTCGGCGCAGTCGCCACAGGTATTCTCTTTCGCAGAAAAAAATCCGTTGCACCCCTCCCTTCCGCTTCTGCTTCCCCCTATCAACCTCTGACGGAGGTGCTTTCCGCTTCTGTTGCAGATGCACTCCGCACCATTTTGCTGATTGGAGGGTATCTCATTTTGTTTGCGGTGCTTTCCGCGGCAATGGAGCAGGCAGGGCTATTTTCTCTGCTCGCCCGTCTGCTGTTTTTTCTGCCGCTTTCCACAGAAACACTGCGCGGCCTTTGCAGCGGTATTCTGGAAATGACAAACGGAGCGCATCTCCTAAGCCTCTCCCCCGATAGTCTGCGTCTGCGGCTGACGCTGGTCGCATTTGTCTTTTCCTTCATCGTTCTTTCCATTCTTTGACAGACCTTCGGCGTGCTTGCCGCCATGCCCATATCAAAAAAAGACTACCTCAAAGGGAAATGCACAAATGCCCTTTTCAGCAGTCTTTCTTTCTTTTTGCTCTATCCGTTTTTTTATCCATACGCACAAAAAGAAGTTCCTGCGTTTTTTTCGCTCACAGAAACCTCTTTTACGCTCTCTTTTCTCTGGCTTTTGCCAAGCCTGTTTTTCCTCGCGGTGCTTTGCTATGCAATTTTTGACAGAGGATAAGGGAAATCACTTGCCCATACGCAGCTCCTGAATATTTTCCGCCAGAACATCCAGTGTCTGTGCGAAGTAATCATCTGTCTTGATGCTTTCGCTGTAAACAACGGATTTCAGCTCCTTCAGCTTGCCTTCCGCATCCGCCAGCACGCTTTCCGCATATTCCATTGCGCCCAAACGCATATCCTTGGAAGTCTTCTTTGCAGAATCAATGATTGCCGCCGCCTGTTCATAAGCCTTCTTTGTTACTTCGTTTTCATCCACAAGGCGCACCATACGGTCTTCCGCATTCTTTACGATTTCATCCGCTTCTCTCTGCGCATCAATCAGGATTTTATTTCTTTCCTCGATAACCCATTTGGACTGCTTCAGCTCATTGGGCAGCTTCATGCGGATTTCGCTGATAATATCATAAATTTCCTCTTTATTTACAGTAACCTTACTGCTGAACGGCACAGCCTTGCTGCTGTCCATAACATCTTCCAATTCATCTAATAACTGCAATACAGAATCCATTCTATCTCCCTCACTTCTGATATTTTTCTATAATAAAAGGTTTAATTTCAGCGGGTACCATAAAGCTGATATCTCCGCCAAACACAGCAACTTCCTTCACATTCGTGGAGCTTAGAGCAAGATGCTCCTCATCCGCCGCCAGATAAACCGTTTCGATTTTATCATACAGCTTGCGATTGATAAGAAACATGGGATATTCCGCGGAAAAATCCAGTGTGTTACGCAGCCCTCTGACTGCGATATTCGCGCCGATTTCCTTTGCAAAATCCACCAGAAGCCCCTGAAAGGAAGCGACCTCTACGTTTTCAATATGCTTTGTTGCCAATTCCAGATGATGCTTTCTCTCCTCTACCGTGAAAAGAGATTTTTTGTTGGGATTTTCCAACACTGCCACCACAAGACAGTCAAATAAATTTGCGGCTCTTTCAATGATATCCATGTGCCCTAAGGTAACAGGATCAAAGCTGCCTGCATAAATTGCTTTTTTCATACGTTTTCTTCCTCCGCGCACAGGAACGTCAGGGTTGTTGTCTTATACACCTTTTCACGCAAAATTTTCATACCCTTCGGAATTGTGAGCGCAATCTGCGAGGAGCCTTCTGCAATGAGATACCCCTCCGCCTTTAACAAACCAGTTTCCGCAATTCTTTCCAGTACGGACGTATACAGCCCCGCTTCATAGGGCGGATCCATGAAAATAATGTCGAATTTCTTTCCTTCCGCCGCAAGCCTGTCCAACGCAGAAAGCACATCCGTTTGCAAAAGCCTTGCTCTTTCCTGCAGCTTGGTATGCACAAGGTTTGCCTGAATAACCTTCTGACATTCTGCCGCATTTTCCACAAAAACAGCCTCCGCCGCTCCTCTGGAAAGTGCCTCAATCCCAATCGCACCGCTGCCGGAAAATAAATCCAGAAAGCTTGCCTCGGGCAAATCGAACGCTATGATATTAAAGAGGGTTTCCTTTATTCTGTCCGTCGTCGGTCTGGTTGCCAGCCCTTCGATGGTTTGCAGATTATGACCCTTTGCTGCTCCTGCGATGACACGCATACTGTCTGCACCACCCAAAAAACCTGATTTTACATGATATCGTTTAGAGTATAGCAAAAAAATTTTCAGTTGACAACCAAAAAGAGAAAAAACACAGAAAAACTCACATTTCCAGACGTTTTCCGTCCAAATATCCCGCGATTCTCACTTTCAGGGGCTGATGCTCCATCTGCTCCAGATTCCTGTCCTTCCGCAAAAGCTCTGCCGCTGCTGCCTGCGCCTCCTTCAGAATCGGCAAATCCCGACAGAGGTCTGCAATCTTCAGCTCCGGCAGACCATGCTGACGGATGCCGAAAAATTCCCCCGGTCCGCGCAGCTTTAAGTCCTTCTCGGAAATGACAAAGCCATCCTCCGATTCCGTCATGGTTTTCATGCGCTCCTTCGCGACCTTTGTTTTTGTATCGCTCACCAGAATACAGTACGATTTTTCCGCACCACGCCCAACGCGCCCGCGCAGCTGATGCAGCTGTGCCAAGCCGAACCGCTCCGCATTTTCAATCAGCATAATGGTTGCATTCGGCACATTGATGCCAACCTCAACGACTGTTGTGGATACAAGAACATCAATCTCCCCTGCCGCAAAGCTGTCCATGATTGTCTGCTTTTCCTTCGCCTTCATTTTTCCATGCACACAGGCAACGCGGCAATGCGGCAGTTCCTCTGTCAGCTCCGCGGTATACTCCAGAACGGACTGCACCTCTAATTTCTCATTTTCCTCAATCATCGGGCAGATGACATACGCCTGTCTGCCTGCCGCAACGTGCTTTTCGATAAAGGCATAAATCCGCGGATGATATCTGCTGTCTACCGCCGAGGTATCAATTTTCTGTCTGCCGGGCGGCAGCTCATCAATAATAGAAATATCCAAATCGCCATATAGAATCAGTGCCAGGGTGCGTGGAATCGGCGTTGCCGTCATGACAAGGGTATGCACATTTTCGCCCTTTTCCGCCAAGGTGCTTCTCTGGCGTACACCAAAGCGATGCTGTTCATCCGTAATCGCCAGACCTAATTTTTGAAATTCGACTCCCTTTTGAATCACGGCATGGGTGCCAATCACCATCTGCGCCGTACCATCAGCGACCTGCGCCAGACGTTCCCGTTTTTCCTTCGCCGTCAGGCTGCCCGTCAGCAAAACAACCGTAATCCCTGCCGGCTCCAGCAGATCACGGAAGGATGCCGCATGCTGCCTTGCCAGAACCTCTGTCGGTGCCATCATTGCCGCCTGATAGCCATTCTGTATTGTCCAATACGCCGCAAGCAACGCCACCGCCGTTTTGCCGCTGCCGACATCCCCCTGCACCAGACGGTTCATGATTTTGCCCGAGGTCATGTCCTGCACGATTTCCGCAAGAACGCGCTTCTGCGCATCTGTCAGGGCAAAGGGAAGAAGCGTTTCACCATCCTGCAAGGCTTTTTTCTTTTTCAGCCGAATCCCTTCGCCCCTCTCCTCAAGCGTGCTTTTCAGCTGATAAAGTGCCGTCTGCAACAAAAACAGCTCCTCAAAAACAAGCCTTTTCCTTGCATCATAAAAGCCCTGCTCCGTTTTGGGAAAATGGATGTTTTCTATTGCAAAATTGCGCTCCGCCAGATGGTATTCCTTTCTCAGCCAGAGGGGCAGCTCCTCCTGCATGCCGCCGCTCATTTCCTTCAAGGCCTCCTCCATCAGATTGCGGAGCATTTTCTGCGAAAGCCCCTCCACGGAAGGATAAACCGGAAGGATGCGCCCCCCTGCGAAATTCTCCCCAATCCGCTCACACTCAGGGGAAACCACCTCTGTTCTGCCGTATTTTTTTTGCAGTCTGCCGGAAAAAAGATACCATTCGCCGATTTTCAGACTGCTTTTCATGTAGGGCTGATTATACCACAGCACCCCAACCGCGCCCGTTTCATCGTAGACCTTCATTCTGGTATACACAAGCCTGCCGTGGCGGCTGTTTTGTCCCTCCTCCTTTATCTGCGCCAGAAAGGTTGCAGGTTCATCCGGCGGCAGGTCTGCAATTTTCAGTATTTCGCTTCTGTCCTTGTATTCTCTGGGGTAATGCGTCAGCAAATCCTCCACTGTCACAATGCCCAGCCTATGCAGCCTTTTTTCTCTCTGCTCGCCAACGCCCTTGAGCACGGAAACCGCATCCTGTCCTCGCATGAGACACACCTCCCTTCTTTTTTCCGCAAAGATTTCTACAAAGAAACAGGGAGATTTCATCTAAGAATCTCCCCATTTTGTTTTGTTATTTTTATTCAATAGAAATAATGTAGTAATACAAAGGCTGCCCGCCGTCCTGCACCTCTACCTCGCAATCGGGGAATTCTTCCTCGATAAAGGCAGACAATTCCTTCGCGTCCTCCTCTGCTGTGTCCGCACCGTAATAAATGCTGACAACCTCGCTTTCCTCTGTGATGGCATTGCGCAAAAGCTCCTTCGTGCCCTCCATCACATCCTCTGCGACTACCTCGATTTCATCATTCAGCATCCCAAGGATATTACCTTCCTTGATTTGCTTATCACCGATGGAGGTATCTCTGACCGCAAAGGTTACGGTTGCGGTATCCACCTGCTGAATGGCATCCTTCATTGCCGCTTCCATTTCATCGGGGTCTGCGTCATGCTCATAGCAGAACATCGCGCTAATCCCTTCGGGAACGGAACGGGAAGGAATGACATGCAGCTTTTTCTCCTCGCTCAGCTTTGCCGCCTGCTCTGCCGCCAAAATGATGTTTTTATTATTCGGCAGAATAAAGATATGCTCTGCATTGATTTTATCCACCGCATTGAGGATATCCTCTGTGCTGGGGTTCATGGTCTGTCCGCCCTCAATGACCTCATCCACACCAAGGTTTTTGAAAATCTTCGTCAGCCCCTCGCCTGCGGAAATAGAAACAAAGCCGACATCCTTCTTAGGCTGCTCCGCCTTGGGTGCTTCTACCTTGGGTGCTTCTGCGCTGAAATTGATTTTATTTGTATGCTGTTCTCTCATGTTATCAATCTTCAGGCCACTCAGACTGCCGATGGTCAATGCTTTTTCAATCGCCAAGCCGGGATGGTCTGTATGCACATGAATCTTAATGATATCATCATCCGCAACGCAAACAATGGAATCCCCAATTGTGCCAAGATATGCTTTCAGTGCTGTTGTCACGCCTTCATCCGCATGGTCTACGTTGATGAAAAACTCTGTGCAGTACCCAAAGGTAATGCTTTCATTTTCCACAGAAGCCAAGGATGCAAAATTCATTTCGGGTGCCGCTGTGTTTTGGTTCTCCTGCAACACAACGGGCAAATCGCCGCCCATCTGCTTGAGTGCGCCCTCCAGAATATACAGCAGACCTCTGCCGCCTGCATCCACAACGCCTGCCTGCTTCAACACAGGGAGCATTTCGGGTGTCTGCGCCAGAACCTTGTGTCCGTCCTCGATAATGCCCTTCAGGAATACCTCGATTTCGTCTGTTTCCTCTGCCAGCCTTACCGCAGCCTCCGCACAGCCTCTTGCAACTGTCAGAATCGTACCTTCCTTCGGCTTCATCACTGCCTTATATGCTGTTTTCACTGCCTGCTCTGCCGCCGCAGCCAGCTCCTGCACACCTGCTTCCTCCATGCCCTCCAATGCCTTTGCAAAGCCACGGAAGATCTGAGAAGTAATTACGCCGGAGTTCCCTCTTGCGCCTCTCAGGGCTCCGCCGGATGCCGCCTTTGCGATATCCGCCACCTGTAAGGAGCCGTTTTTCTCTGCTTCTCTTGCCGCCGCCATAACGGTCAGAGACATATTTGTGCCGGTATCCCCATCTGGTACGGGGAATACATTCATTGCGTCTACCAGCTGTTTATTTGATGCCAATTCATTCGCACCGGCAATTATCATTCTGCCTAAGCGAACACCGTTCAATTTCGTTGTACTGCTCACCAATAGTTCCTCCTCTTGCTCAGTTGTCGACCCTTACGCCGTCAACAAAAATATTTACATCCTCAACCTCAACCCCTGTAAATTCTTCCACGGAATATTTCACAGTGCTGATGATATTATCTGCAATGGCGGAAATATTGGTACCATATTCCACAATAATATGCAAATCAATACTTACCTTATTTGCATCAATGCGCATTTTGATTCCCTTTGTCAGGCTTTCCAGCTTCAAAAGCTGCACCAAGCCATCCTTCACATTTTTTGCAGCCATGCCGACAATGCCGTAACATTCAATCGCCGCATAGCCTGCAATCCTTGCAATCACTTCGCGATCAATACTGATAACGCCATATTCGTTTTCTAACTTTGCTGCCATACTGATCAGCCTCCTATTCTAAAAACCTTCGGCTATTTTTTTACAGATGTATAGATGTTAATAGTATACCATTGTATATGCAATTTTGAAAGCTATTTTTCTCTTTTCCATAAAAAAGAAGAAGAATCTGCATGCAAATTCTTCCTCTCTCCAAGCTATTTATTTTTTGCTCCGCGGCTTTTCAATCACCACATCATAGGAGCCGCCAACCCAATAGGAAGGGTTTTCAAGCGAAAAGGTCAGTTTTTCGCGTTTTCCTCTGGGCAGATAAACACTTCTCTCCTGTATCAGAAATTCATTTGTCTGTTTCCAATCACGTTCCACGCCGAAATCATCCTCTTTCAGATAACGCAGATTTGCCGCGTACATCTTTCGGATTCCCTTTGCAGGCACCGTTTTGTATCTCACCGTCACCTTTGTTGCCTCCTCCGTCCGTTCGGAATCCTCATCCTCCCAGATGACATCCTCCTGCATAGCGGATAAAAATTCAACTGTTCCGTAATGGAATTTCATCTGCGGCAGCTCTGCTCCTTCTGTCAATGGAATTTCAACCTCTTGCTTTTCTCTGTCTGTTCCTGTATAGGCTGAATGGTGCAGTGTCAGAGGGAAATCCTTTTCCGTTCCCTTTAACGTATACCTTCCGCCGTTTTCCAACGATTCCAAATGTCCCCGCATTCGTTCTCCTGCCGCATTCTGAATATACGCATAGTCCTCTAAAGGCGCAAACCGATACGGACAAAGGATAATCCCCGTTTGATAATAATCCTCCATCGCCTGCGCCACCTCAGCAGAGGGAATCTGATAATATTCCAACTGAATGGTATCCCCATCCAGATTGGCTTTCGCAATTAAGGATGTACCGTTTTTCGTTACCGAATACCCAAGGTCTTCAGGGTTTTCCGTCGTTTTCGCCTTCACGACCTTCAAATGAATTTTCTCATCAAAACCTTTAATCGAAAACGCGTAATCATAACAGCCATCCTTCAGGTAAAGCCGTTCCGAGCAGTGCGGCGTATACTGCAGCACCTTGCCTTCATTGCTTATATGCCAGCCGCAACCGGAAAACCAAATCACCCTGCTTTTTTCTCCATAATAATAGGTGACTTCATATTTTTCAGACAATTCATCGACAATTTCATCTTTGCCATTTTTTTCTGTCGGCAAGCCCTCTCCGGTGAATACAAAATCTCCCTTGAGCATATTGTTTTCACAATAGAACCCTTTCAGCTCCACACGCACGCCGTCCTTCTCCTGCACAGGGTTATCAATCTGCACCTCATAAATTTCCGCGTCTGTATCGTTGATATAAACCCCAACACCGGGCAGATAATGCAGGATACGCTGGAAATATGCTGCAATCGGCTTGCGTGCAAATACCCCGACCGCAACCAGGCAGCAGACCGCCGCAATCAAAATACGCCTTTTCTGCCATTTTTTCTGCTGCTTCGCTTCCGCTTGCATCCGTTCCGATACAAGATTCTCAATCCGCTTTGCCGCTGTTTCGTCCTCCATCTGCGGCAGTGCTTCCGGCAAATTCCGCAGGAGATCTTCCTCCTCCAGATAATCAAATACATCCTTCATAAAATCCCCCTCCTTCCAATGCTTTTCTCAGCTTTTCCAAGCCACGCCGCACCTTCTGGTCCACTGTGTTCTCCTTTAACCCTAACGCAGACGCAATCGTTTTTGTCGGATAGCCATAATAAAATTTCCAAATCAATATTTTTTCATCCGGTTCTCCCAAGGAACGAATTGCTTGAAGCAGCACCTCCCTGTCCTCAAAGGATACCTCCTTCGGACTCTCCTGTATTTCTTCGTGCAGAGGCAGATTTTCTGCCTTTTTCCTGTAGCAATCTGCCGCCCTCCGCCGCGCAAGCGTTGCTAAAAATACACGAAATCCGCCTTTTTCCAAATCAATCTTTTCCCGATAACGATACGCGTCCACAAAAACATCACTCACACATTCCTCGATGTCCTCCTGCGGAAATTCCGCCAGCTTGTTTCTCACAATGTAATAGCAATACCCCATATATTGCCGCATCAATTCCTTCATGCCCTCATTCGGTCTTTTCTGTAATAAGGTCAGCAGACTTCTTTCGTCCATGCAATCCCTCCTCCCTTTATCTATCTATTCTCCGAAAAATAATGAAATCTGACAACCGTTTTGAAAAAAGTTTTGGAAAAAACGCAAAAAATCGTCGAAATTTCTTCTGACGATTCCATAAATCTGTTTTTATGCAAAGAAAAAGAGAGCCTTTTCAGACTCTCTTAAACTAGGGTAGCAGGATTCGAACCTGCGAATGACGGAATCAGAATCCGTTGCCTTACCGCTTGGCGATACCCCATTATACCAACCATCAGCTGGATTTGAGACCTGGGCTAGCTGGATTCGAACCAGCGAATGCAGGAGTCAAAGTCCTGTGCCTTACCGCTTGGCGATAGCCCAATATACGATAATGCAAACTGCTGAAAGAAAAAGCGCGAGACGAGATTCGAACTCGCGACCCTCGCCTTGGCAAGGCGATGCTCTA
>OGYA01002425.1_pt1 | contig 10553 bp, 9 predicted proteins | sample 1576401 | NCBI WGS metagenome assembly OGYA01 (sample SAMEA3541485, study PRJEB24748) | human gut metagenome | biome: human gut; feature: human-associated habitat; material: faeces | place: China | collected 2012 | reverse complement strand
ACTCTGCCAACCGTTGTATTCTGTCATCTGATGCCATGAACAAGGATTATTGGTGGAATCTGGCCCGTGAAATAGTCTGGATGGGGTATTCTGAAAGTTTGTTCCTGAAAGCGGAAGCAGCATTGCGCTGGCCGTCATTGGTGGATGAAACTGCTGAAGCTCTTTATTTGAAAGGTATCAAGGCATCTATGGATTATTATGAAATTGATGCGGACAAGGCCAATGAATACATCAGTCATCTGGATGGCGTAAAAGCATTTGCCGGTGGTAGCAAGGAAGAACAATTGGAACAGATTATTACTCAGAAGTGGATTGCCGTTTTCCCGAATGGAAATGAAGGATGGGCAGAAGTACGTCGTACCGACTATCCGCGTTATCTGCTGGCTCCGGTTAATGGAAACAATTCCAATGGAGAAGTGGCGTCCGGCAAGCTTATCAAACGCATCAACTATCCTAACAGCGAGTCCCGTAACCCTAATAAACCGGGCAATGTGAACCAGGGTAGCCGTGTATGGTGGGATGTGGCCGATACGATGAATGATAAAGGTCAGTGGCATACTCCGAATAATTTCCGATAGAAATTGCTATCTTTGTATCCTAGGGAACATAAAAAGAAACAAAATGAAGCAAATTCTATTTTTATTGGCAGCCGTCCTGTTATTGGGCGGCTGTGCGGAAGAGAAGAAGACCGACGTTCGTTGGGCTACTTTTAATGTCCGTTATGACAATCCGCAGGACAGTTTGAACAATTGGCAATATCGGAAAGACCGTGTGTGCCAGTTTATTAAGGACCGTGAACTGGATATTGTCGGTATGCAGGAAGTTTTGCATAACCAGTTTCAGGATCTTCGTGCAGGCTTGCCCGAATACGATGGTATCGGTGTGGGACGTGATGACGGGAAGACAGCAGGTGAATATGCGCCGCTATTCTATCGTAAGGACAAATATGAGGTGTTGGACTCCAATACTTTCTGGTTGGCCGAAAATCCCGATAGCGTAGGAATGATGGGATGGGATGCGGTTTGTGTCCGTATCGCCACTTGGGCGAAATTTAAAGACAAGGCCACCGGAAAGATATTCATGGCTGTCAATACTCATTTTGACCATGTAGGTGAAGAGGCTCGCCGTCAAAGCGCATTGCTCATTATTCGTAAGATAAAAGAGATCGTAGGCGAACGCCCCGCAGTGGTTACGGGTGACTTTAATGTGACCGATGCGAGCGATGCATACGAAACGATTACTACCAACGAGTTTGTGATGAAGGATGCTTATAAGACGGCTGCCCGTGTGACCGGCGTTGATTATACTTTTCATGATTTTGCCCGTATTCCGGCCGAGGATTGTGAAAAGATTGATTTCATCTTTGTCACTCCGCAAGTTCTGGTAAAGAACTGTGAGATACCGGCTGAAGTACCGGAAGCTTTGCTTTCCGATCATAATCCTCAGTTGGCTGACTTGGAATTCTGATTTTTTTAATAGGTGAACTTACGCCGGTAGAGTCTTTAAAAGGGCTTTATCGGCGTTTGTATTACAATAACTTTTTCAAATCTTCAATGTTTGGCAGAGCGTTACGAAGTCGTTCCGGCATATCTTTAGATGCACGGTAAGTGGCAACTCCCATCGGCTTGTTATAATCACGAACGGCAAACTCTACAAAGGTTTGGTTCATTTCTTTGCAAAGAATTATTCCGATAGAAGGGTTTTCGTGCGGTTTTCTGATATATGTATCTAAAGCGGATAGATAAGTATTCAACTGCCCCAAATAAGAAGTGCGGAATTTTCCGGATTTAAGCTCAACTGCGACTAAGGAGTTAAGCTCCCGATTGAAAAAGAGCAAATCAATAAACATTTCTTCTCCTGCAACTTCCATGCGATATTGATTGCCTATAAAGCTGAAATCTTGTCCGAAGGTCATAATAAACTTCTTCACATTGGCAACAATTGCCTTTTCTACTATTTTTTCGTCTAAGTCTTCTTCCTGCTCATTCAGTTCCTCCACATTGATGAAATCAAGCAAGTATTCATCTTTGAATGAACAAACAGCTTTTAGCGCTTGCTTAGTATCAGGCAATGTTTGTGCAAAATTGTTGGGTAAAGTTCCCCGATGGCTGTATAGATCTGCTTTTAAGTAATCCCTTAACGTGTATTTACTCCAATAGCGAATGGCGCACTCATGTATATAAAATAGTCTTGCTTCTAAAGTCTTGGCTTTGGATATTATTTCGGTATGGTGACTAAAGCCGATTGAAAAGAAGTCTGACCAATTAAATTCATCCGCCACTGGCTGATGAATTGCTACAAGAAGCAATTTTTCATTCAACACCAAATCATCAGCCAATGGCGGATGATTTAAAACCTTATCCCACTCTTCATAAAAAATACGCATATTTCTTATGCTTGTTGCTGAAAATCCCCTCAGCCCCGGCAATTCTTTTTGTAACAGAGAAGATATTTGTTCAATGGCACCTTTCCCCCAAAAGCCTGTACGGGAATTTTCCGACACGTAATGCCCGATGCCGTAATAAAGAGATTATTGTTCCTTATTTACTGATGCGGCTGCACGGTACTGGCTTCGTAAGATAGCTTCTTTTATGGCCTTTACTGCTTCTCTATAATTCTGATTTATATTCATTTGCACTTTGTTATATGTGACAAAAGTACAAAATTAATGCTGTCAGTACAAATAAGCTTATCATTCCCTCTCCCATTTAAAATAATTTTCCTCCTTCGATAAGTGTAATACCTTATTTAATTGTTTTATATTTGTATCATTAATCCAATTTAATATTATGAAGGCATACAGTTACTATGTATTATTTTTGTTAGTCGTGTTTTGTGGGTGTTCTCGCCCCACAGAATTGACATCGCCGGATGGCAATATAAAATTAGTATTCAATCTCAATGAAGCGGGAGAGATGACCTACGGAGTTTCTGTAGGAGGGAATCCATTCATCACCCCCTCCGTTATGGGCTTTGAAGGCCGTGACGGGGTAAATCTTTCCAAAGGTTTTCTGATAGAAAGTACCGAGTACACCACAAAGGATGAAACCTGGACCCAACCTTGGGGAGAAAATAAATCAATCCGGAACCATTATAACGAAATGGCCGTGCGTTTGAAAGACCAGGCAAATACACAGCTGACCCTCCGTTTCCGCGTGTTCGATGACGGCCTGGGCTTCCGCTATGAATATCAAGTACCCCAAGTGGACAGTGTGTTCGTAATGGATGAGCTCACTTCATTTAATTTGGCACAAGACGGCAAGTCATGGTCTATTCCCGCCAGTTTTGAAACCTACGAATTGCTGTATCGCACCCTGCCCGTCAGCAAGGTGGATAATGCCAATACCCCGATGACTTTCAAAACAGATAACGGGGTATATGCCAGTATCCACGAAGCAGCTTTGACCGATTTCCCCGAAATGACTTTGAAGCATACCGAAGGTTGTCACTTCAAATCGGAACTGGCTTCCTGGCCCGATGGGGTGAAAGCCCGTTTTGCCGGAGGGACTTTCGTGACTCCGTGGCGCAGTATTCAGATAGCTCCCAAAGCGGTAGGTCTGATAAACTCCGGCCTGATACTGAATCTGAATGAGCCTTGTGTGCTGGAGGGGGATTTGAGCTGGATACGTCCTATGAAATACGTAGGTATCTGGTGGGGAATGCATCTGGGAGTCGAAACGTGGACGATGGATGAACGCCACGGCGCCACCACCGCTAATGCCAAACGTTATATAGACTTTGCTGCTGCCAATAACATAGAAGCGGTAATGTTCGAGGGATGGAATGAAGGCTGGGAAAGTTGGGGCGGTATGCAGACTTTTGACTATACCAAACCCTACGCCGATTTTGATATGGCAGAGGTGGCACGTTATGCCAAGGAGAAAGGGATTGAAATAATCGGTCACCACGAAACAGGTGGCAATATCTTTAATTACGAACGCCAGTTGGACAATGCTTACAAATGGTATGCCGACTTGGGAGTGCACAGCGTGAAGACCGGTTATGCCGGAGGACTGCCGGGCGGTCATAGCCATCATGGACAGTTCAATGTACGCCATTACCGCAAGGTGGTGCAGACTGCCGCCGGTTATCATACAACCGTTAATGCCCACGAACCTATCAAAGATACAGGAATTCGTCGTACTTACCCCAATATGATGACACGGGAAGGCGCCCGCGGTATGGAGTGGAACGGATGGAGTGAAGGTAATCCTCCAGAGCATCACGAGTTATTGTCGTTTACCCGCTTGCTGGGCGGTCCGATGGATTATACGCCGGGTACTTTTGATATTCTTTATGAAAAGACACGCAATTCTCCCCGTCGCAAGAAATGGAATGACTTGGATAAAGGAAACAGCCGTGTGAATACCACCTTGGCAAAGCAGATTGCCAATTGGGTAATCATTTATTCTCCATTGCAAATGGCATCGGATATGATTGAGAATTATGAAGGGCATCCTGCTTTCCAGTTTTTCCGGGATTTTGATGCGGACTGTGACTGGTCTGAAGCCTTGCAGGGCGAACCGGGAGAGTTTGTAGCCGTAGTACGGAAAGCGAAAGACAATTATTTCTTAGGAGCTACGACCAATGAGGAAGCACGTACGCTGACCATTCCTCTGGATTTCCTTGAGAAAGATAAAAAATACCATGCGGTGATTTATGCTGATGGAGAAGATGCCGACTGGAAAACAAATCCTACTTCTTATCAGATTAAGGACAGAGAGGTGACAGCAGCCGATACCTTGTCTGTAGTCATGGCAAAAGGTGGTGGACAAGCGGTAAGCTTTATTCCTGTAACTGACTGATTTACCAAATGCTTCGTCCTATTGCATTAATAGATTCCGAAAGGTAACTTCATCCCCTCTCAGAAGGAGATGAAGTTATCTTCGGTTATAGCCGAATTCAACAACCTTAAAACTTAGATATAAATGAAAACAACCGAAACCCCAACTCCGTCCAGACGCCGTAGTCCTATTTTCTGGGTTCCCACCGCTTATTTTGGTATGGGGCTCCCTTTTGTTGTCCTCAATATGGTAGCCGTACTGATGTACAAAGGTCTGGGAGTCAGTGATGCGAAAATAGCCTTCTGGACTTCCCTTATCATGCTTCCTTGGACACTGAAACCCCTTTGGAGTCCGTTGCTGGAGATGTACCGTACCAAGAAATTCTTTGTTGTCCTCACTCAGATGGTGTCGGGAGTTACTTTCGGGTTGATCGCTTTGTCGCTTCATCTTCCGTCTTTCTTTGCGGTCACTATTGCCTTGTTCGCCATTGTCGCTTTTAGCGGAGCAACGCACGATGTGGCCTGTGACGGAGTATATATGGACGAGTTGAATGCGCAGGAACAAGCTAAATATATAGGTTGGCAGGGAGCTTTTTATAATGTGGCGAAGATTATCGGTACAGGCTTGCTGGTCTATCTGGCCGGTTTTCTGAAAGATGAATACGAAGGGCCTGCAGAAGATGCGGTACTTTATTCCTGGACGGTCATTATGATTATCCTCGGAGTAGTGATGTTCGCCTTGGGAATTTATCATACCCGTATGTTACCTTCGGGCAAGCACGCCCATTCGGTCACCTCTTTTTCGCAGAGTATGACCGAGTTATGGAATGTCATCCGGAACTTCTTTACGAAAAAGCATATTGTTTACTATATTTGCTTTATTATTTTATATCGTTTTGCCGAAGGGTTTGTGATGAAAATTGTACCTTTGTTCCTGAAAGCCGGTCGTGATGTGGGTGGCTTGGGATTGACAGAACAGGAGATTGGTATTTATTATGGAACCTTCGGAGCGGCAGCTTTCGTACTCGGTTCATTGCTGGGTGGATATTATATTTCCGCACGTGGATTGAAAAAGACTTTGTTCTCCTTGTGTTGTGTGTTCAATCTGCCTTTTATGGCTTACACGCTGCTTGCCATTTTCCAACCGCAGAGTGCGCCCCTTATCGGAGGGGCCATTGTGCTGGAGTATTTCGGATATGGTTTCGGCTTTGTGGGGCTTACCTTGTTCATGATGCAGCAAGTGGCTGCCGGTCCTCATCAGATGGCGCATTATGCTTTTGCATCGGGTATCATGAATCTGGGTGTCATGTTGCCCGGTATGATGTCCGGATATGTCAGCGACTGGTTGGGCTATAAACTGTTTTTCATCTTTGTGCTGGTGGCTACCATTCCGGCCTTTCTGATGACCTGGTTTGTACCCTTCACACACGAAGACAAGAAATAGAGAAAAACTATTAACCTAACAAAAAAGAGAATATGAGTGAATTGAAGATTGCGGGCAATCCGTTGCCCGGTATGCCGTGGGAGGAGCGTCCCGAAGGTTGTAAAAATGTAATGTGGAGATGTAGTGCGAATCCTATCATTCCCCGTGATTTGCTGCCTACATCCAATAGTATATTCAATAGTGCGGTAGTACCTTTCGGCGAAGGGTATGCCGGAGTGTTCCGTTGTGATGATACAAACCGCCGGATGGCGCTTCATGTGGGATTCAGCAAGGATGCCGTTCATTGGGACATCAATCCGGAGAAGTTGCAGTTCCAGTGTGATATCCCCGAGATAGGTGAATGGGTGTATGGTTATGACCCGCGTGTCTGCTTTATCGATGACCGTTACTATGTGACTTGGTGTAACGGATATAAGGGCCAGCCCACCATCGGCGTGGCATGGACTACGGATTTCAAGACGTTCCACCAGGTGGAGAATGCTTTCCTGCCTTTCAACCGTAATGGCGTGCTGTTCCCTCGCAAGATTAATGGTAATTTTGCCATGTTGAGCCGTCCCAGTGACAACGGGCATACTCCTTTCGGAGATATTTATTATAGCGAGTCGCCCGACTTGGAGTTTTGGGGACGCCATCGGCATGTCATGTCGCCTGCGCCTTTTGAACAGAGTGCATGGCAGTGCTTGAAAATAGGTGCCGGTCCTATTCCTATCGAAACCAGTGAAGGCTGGTTGTTGTTCTACCACGGTGTGCTTCGTTCCTGCAATGGTTATGTCTATGCCTTTGGATCGGCATTGCTTGATTTGGACGAGCCTTGGAAGGTGAAGTTCCGTTCGGGACCTTATCTCCTCTCTCCGCGTGAACCTTACGAATGTATGGGTGATGTGCCCAATGTATGCTTCCCTTGTGCGGCTTTGCATGATCCAGCAACGGGACGGGTAGCCGTTTATTATGGTTGTGCCGATACGGTGACCGGTCTGGCATTCGGTTATATTCCTGAAATTATAGAATTTACCAAGCGTACTTCTATTATTTAAGCACAGTTTGTACTGTTCTCATTAGAAAACAGAGGATGTGTCCTGTGGCTGTCACTTCGGCCCGGACACATCCTCTTTGTTTTTTCCCGGAAAAGGGACCTGTCTGGTTATAAAGCGGTTCTTAAGTGCCATCTTCTCTTTGGCTAAGTGTTTTCTTCCGGATGATTAAGGGCTTTTATACTGAAACCTTCTACAGTCCATTGTAATGGACTGTAGAGTCTGCCGTAATGGACTGTACGGTCTGTTATAGTGGACTGTACGGTCTGCACCGGAAGACTATAGAAGATAATAGGAATAAAGACCTTAGTTGTATGGATAAAAAGGCTTATGTTTACTGTTGAACGTCTTCGTCGCAGAGGATGCGGAGTGTATTGCCGAAGTCGCGGAACAGTTCTTCTGTGACGGTTTGGGTGGCGGATTCCACCAAACGATCCGCATGGTATGATGTATCATAAATGTTCGTTTTATAAGTAAATAAATCTGTTTCTTCGAGTTTGTTTAAGTGGAACTCGGTGGAGATTTATTTTTTTATAAAGCGAACAGCATCAGGCCATCAAAGTAGAAAACCAGCATAAACATACACGAGTACGTGTTGTGGCATACGAAATTCATTCAGCCAGTCATCGGGTAGGAAGCAACTGAATACTATATCATCGAAATTATGTAGTCTGTCTTCAAGCATTAGAGCGTTTCGAGTAATTCGATAAGACGTTCGGTGTGCGCTACTGATATATTTCTTTGTTGCTCGATAAGTTCCGGTGTGGTACGGTTGCCGTAACTTACGCCGCAGGTATAAACACTGCCGCTATACTCCATGTGCGTCAGTCGGCAGGTTGCTTTGTAGCAAGCTAAAAATTCGTCTATGGTGTAGCCCATCGCCCCCTTGTGGCTATACAATGCTTCGGGTGCTCCCGTTGTGAAAGAGAGAACGAGTTTCTTGCCTTTGAGTTTGTCTCCGGTACTTCCGTGCGAGAATCCGTGACGGAAAGTCTCTTCCATCCAGCGTTCCAATATGGAGGGTGCGGAGTACCAGAAAAGGGGGAACTGCAATACGATGATGTCTGCCCGGAGCAATTTCTGCTGTTCGGCTTCCACGTCGATTTTGAAATCGGGATAGAGTTCATCCAGCTTTACGATTTCGGCTTCCGGCAGCCGTTCGTTCAGGGTTTCGAGAATCGTTTTATTGGCTACAGATGCGGCAAGGTTTGTATGGCCGCTGATAATCAATACATTTTTCATATTCATTCTTTTTATTGTTATTTGTTTTATGCACCTACACCACCGTCCACTTTATAGTCGGCTCCGGTTACGAAGCTGGCTTCGTCGCTCGTCAGGAAAGCGACGACGGCGGCAACCTCTTCGGGCTGTCCCATTCTACCGAGAGGCACGCTCTTCGTTACCATATCCTTGTGGGCTTTCGCGGCCTCGTCCGAAAGCTCGGTCTTGCCGTAAATAGGGGTTTCGATGGGCCCCACGCCGAGTGAATTGACACGCACGCCGTCTTTTGCCAACTCTTTCGCCCATGCACGTGTCATGGTATAGACGGCAGCTTTCGAGGCGGCATAGTTCGCCATCGTCGCGATAGGATTGGTTGTCATAGTTGTCGTGACATTCAGGATATTGCCTTTTGCTGCCTTTATCATCGGCAGGCAGGCTTGTGTCAGCATGACAACGGCACGCACGTTGATGGCGAATACCTTGTCGTATTCGTCGATTTTCATCGTTGCAAACGGGGTGACGGGTGCCCATCCGGCATTATTGACAAGAATGTCGAGACGACCGTACCGTTCTCCGACAGTACGGATGATAGTGCGTATCCCGTCTTCCGATTCGAGGTCGATGGCAAGATAGGAGATTTTATCACTGTAAGCAGCCGTTTCGACAAGTGTCGTTTCCGTGCGGCCTACAATCAATACGTTAGCACCTTCATCGGCCAGACGTTGGGCAATAGCTCTTCCGATGCCCGTCCCGGCTCCGGTTACAAGAGCGACTTTGTTGTTCAATGACTTATACATGGGTTATTATTTGTTATTAGGGTTAAATTGCTTGTCGTAATTCAGAAGGAATTTTACGAGTTCGGGATTACGGTGCGACCAGCGGAAGTCGGCAGGTTTGTCGAGCGGACGGATACTTTCCATATCTTCCGGTGTAAGTGTAAAATCGAATACATCCAGATTTTGTTTCATTCGCTCGATATGCGTGCTTTTCGGGATGGCGATGATGCCGCGTTGCACCAAGTAACGCAGGGCGACTTGCTGTACCGTTTTATTGTATCGTTCGGCCAAAGCCGTCAGTATGGGATTGGTCAGAAGGTCGGGATCGCCTTGTGCCAGTGGGGCCCAAGCCATGATACGTGTATCATAGGGCTTCATTTCAGCTTCAGCATCCCACTGCTGACTGAATACATTGGTTTTTAGTTGGTTTACGGCAGGTTTTATTTCGGCACATTCGGCCATATCCACGAAGCGGTTGGGATAGAAATTCGATAGCCCAATGGCACGGACTTTTCCGGCCTTTACCGCTTTCTCCATCGCACGCCATGTTCCCGGATAGTCGCTAAACGGCTGATGGATAAGCAGCAGGTCGATGTAATCGGTGCGCAACTTACGGAGCGATTCGTCGATGCTGTGGGTTGCCTTTTCCTCTCCGGCATTGGTAATCCACACTTTGGTCGTGAGAAAAAGTTCATCACGGGACACGCCGCATCTGGCGACGGCATTACCCACGCCCTCTTCGTTATAATAAGCCTGCGCCGTGTCTATCAACCGATAACCCGCGCCGATGGCATCGAGTACGCAACGCTCGCACTCTTCGGGCGATACTTGAAATACACCATATCCTAATACCGGCATTTCGATGCCGTTGTTCAATTTTACAGTCTGCATATGATTCTGTTTTAAGGGTTAATATTCTATTTGTTTTTTGAAATCATTCATGGATTTTGTGCAACCCGATACCTTTTACCGTAAGTAAATCCATGTCATCATAGATAGGACTTTTCCCTGTCTCCAGCAGGGCGATGGCATCCATTTCCTCTTTGGACAGCGTAAAATCGAGAATATTGAAGTTCTCGATCATCCGTTCCTTATGTACGGATTTCGGGATAACTACGATGTTGCGCTGGTTCAGCCAGCGAAGAATCACGGCTCCGACCCCCTTATCGTGTTGCTCTGCTATCGCTTTCAATGTAGGATGATTGAATATGTCATTCTGCCCTTCAGCAAAAGGTGCCCATGCTTCGTGCTGGATGCCTTCCTGCTGTAAGAAAGCATTGGCAGCCTGCTGCTGGAAA
>OGYA01002419.1_pt1 | contig 10587 bp, 10 predicted proteins | sample 1576401 | NCBI WGS metagenome assembly OGYA01 (sample SAMEA3541485, study PRJEB24748) | human gut metagenome | biome: human gut; feature: human-associated habitat; material: faeces | place: China | collected 2012 | reverse complement strand
CAACGGGGCGGAAGGGTGTGTGCGGGAAACCCGGAAGGGTGTCCTGCACGATGATGATCCCCATTTTTCAGAGCTTTTTGAAGCTCTGAAAAATGCTACAGCGTGGCGAAAAGACTTTTTCGACACGCTGAAGCCCCCGGAGGCCCTTCCTCCGGGGCTTGTAAATTTCTTAACGGCCGATTTTTCCCCGGATGACTTAAAATATACGGAATATCTTGCATAAATCAGTTGTAAATTCGGCGGAAGTATGATAATATATTGAATCACTGAACAGCGGCGCAGTATCCTAGTCAGATCTGCCGTCTTCTAAGAAGGGCCTAAAAATCCTTTTAAGGGCACAACTGTGAAACTCCTGGTGCCTGCTGCTTACGCCCAGTTTGGGGTGGGTGCTGGGAGGAGATGCGGGAGCCCCCGCATCTGCGGTGGTGGGGCGCCCTCCAATGGCATGGAGGACCCGACCCTGCCTCTGTGGAGACCTGCTGTTGTGCACAGGCGTACTCCCTTTGTGGTCAAGCGACTTGTGTACGAGACAGATTATGAACCTGCAATGCGGTGCTACCCGGCCTTGTGCCGTGAACGCTGTGTGCAGAGTAGCCTGCCTTGCGTGGGTAGGGTAGATAGGGAAGTGGAAGCACCACTGCCCCTGGCCAGGGGCAGCGTGTTGATTCTCTCGAAACCCTGCCTGCAAAAGAGGCTAAGAGACGGTTTGACTGCTGTGGAAATCACCTAGGCTGTCCCACAGGGGCGCAGGGGGGATTGCAGTGCGGACTAAGTGGCAGTCGGGTTTCATGACCGGTAACATCATGGCGCAGCACCGAACGGGAAACCGCCTGATCGGCAACGAGAGGTGTGCTGTGGGGAAATCCTACCCGTACCTAAGCCGCAAGATTAACCCTCGGCGCTGCCCTGTTCAGTATTTTCTTATGAAGCATCTATATTTTTGCAAAGCAAAGAGAGGGATATTCCTTTGAGCGAAAGCGATAAAACCGATAGAAATAAGGGAAAGAGCAAGAGTAAGAACAAGAAGAAAAGCGGCTGCAGCTGGGCGCTGCGGGTCTTTCTGCTGGCGGTGGCGCTGTCGGCGCTACTGAGCTTTTTCTCCTCCACTGCGCTGGAGGGGACCGGCTACGCCGTGGCCATCATCGTGCTGGCGGTGTTCATCGCCCTCGGCATCGTGTTTGATATGATCGGCGTGGCCGTCACCGCCGCCGACCCCAAGCCCTTCCACTCCATGGCGGCCCACAGGGAAAAGGGCGCCAAGGAGGCCATCCGTCTGCTGAAAAACGCCAATCAGGTCAGTTCCTTCTGCAACGACGTGGTGGGCGACATCTGCGGCATCGTCAGCGGCTCCACGGCGGCTGTCATCGTGGTGGAGCTGCAGAGGGACCTGAGCACCACCTCCATCCTCATCTCCATCGCCGTGACGGCGCTGATCTCCGGTATCACCATCGGCGGCAAGGCGCTGGGAAAGACGGTGGCCATCAACGAGTGTACCGGCGTGGTGTACCGGGTGGCCCGGCTCATGCATACCCTGCATCTTTACCGATGAAATGGAGCGATCAACTTGCTGTTGGAACAGATACATGACCCCTCCGATGTGAGGAAACTGAATGATGAACAGGCCCGCCTGCTGTGCCGTGAGCTGCGCACCTTCCTGCTGGAGCAGGTGTCACGGACAGGCGGGCATCTGGCGTCCAATCTGGGCGTGGTGGAGCTGACGGTGGCCATCCACCGGGTGTTCGACACGTCGCAGGACCGTCTGGTGTTCGACGTGGGCCACCAGTGCTACGTCCACAAGGCCCTCACCGGGCGGCGGGAGCTGTTTGGCACCCTGCGCCAGCTGGGCGGCCTCTCCGGCTTCCCCAAGCCGTGGGAAAGCCCCCACGATGCCTTCATCGCCGGCCACGCCTCCAACTCCGTGTCCGTGGCTCTGGGCATGGCACGGGCCCGGACGCTGCTGCACCAGCACTATCAGGTGCTGGCACTGATCGGTGACGGAGCCTTGGGCGGCGGTCTGAGCTTCGAGGGACTGAATGACGCCGGGGCCTCTCACGAGCCTATGATCGTGATTTTGAACGATAACGGGATGTCCATTGACCCCAACGTGGGCGGGATGTCCCGGCATTTGTCACGCCTGCGCAGCAAGCCCGGCTACTACGCCTTCAAAAAGCGCTACCGTCAGGTGTTGGAGTCCTCCCAGACGGGGCAGAAGCTCTATTCCGTCAGCCACGACGTGAAAACGGCGCTGAAAAAGTCCCTGCTTCCCGGCAGCACCCTGTTTGAAAACATGGGCTTTACGTATATGGGGCCGGTGGACGGCCACGACGTGGTCCAGCTGACCCGGATGCTGCGGGAGGCTAAAGATCTCCGCTGTCCGGTGCTGCTCCATGTCCACACGGTGAAGGGGCAGGGCTACGGCCCCGCCGAGGCGGATCCCGGCCGGTTCCATGGCATCGGGCCCTTCGATGTCCGTACCGGCAGCGGCAAGCCCGCCGCACCCAGTTTTTCCTCCGTCTTCGGTGAGACACTGACTCGACTGGCGGGGGAGGACCGCCGCATCTGCGCCCTGACTGCCGCCATGGTGGACGGTACGGGGCTGACGAAATTCTCCAAGACCTACCCCAGCCGCTTTTTCGATGTGGGCATTGCCGAGGGCCACGCCGTGGCCACGGCGGCGGGCATGGCCAAGCAGGGCCTTGTGCCGGTGCTGGCGGTGTACTCCAGCTTTCTGCAGCGTGGCTATGATATGCTGCTGCATGATGTGGCCCTCAGCGGGCTCCATGTGGTGCTGGGGGTGGACCGGGCCGGACTGGTGGGGGCCGACGGCGAGACCCACCACGGCTGCTTCGACGTGATGTACCTGTCGCAGGTGCCGGGCATGAAGGTGTTCTGTCCCGCCAGCTTTGCCGAACTGCGGACCATGCTGCGCCGTGCGGTGCAGGAGGAGACCGGTCCCGTGGCGGTGCGCTATCCCCGTGGCGGGGAGGGGGCCTATCAGGAGGATCGCAGCGATGAGGCCATCGCCTGCCTGCGTCCGGGGACGGATATCACCCTCCTGACCTACGGCACCCTCATCAACGAAGCCCTGTCCGCCGCCGATCTGCTGGCACAGCGGGGTATCTCCGCTCAGGTGCTGAAGCTCAGCACCATCGCCCCCCTGGACCCGGAGACCGTCCGCACGGCGTTGACCGGCACGAAGCGTCTGCTGGTGCTGGAGGACTGCGTGGAGACCGGCTGCGTGGGCCAGCGGGTGGCGGCCGTCATGGCCCAGCTGGGCATGGCCCCCCGGCGACTGGTGCTGAAAAATACAGGCGACCGCTTTATCCCGCAGGGCAGTGTAGCGGAGCTGCGTCATCTCTGCGGACTGGACGCTGAGAGCGTCGCCGCTGCGGCAGAGGAGGCTGTGCATGAGCAATAAAACAAGGCTGGACGTACTCCTGACGGAGCGTGGCCTGGCGGAGAGCCGCCAGAAGGCACAGGCCGTCATCATGGCGGGCCACGTGTTCGTGGCGGGCCAGCGGGTGGATAAGCCCGGCACGGCGGTGCTGAGCGACGCCCCCATCGAGGTTCGTGGACACACCCTGCCCTATGTGAGCCGGGGCGGATTGAAGCTGGAAAAGGCCATGAAAACCTTTCCCATTACCCTGACCGATAAGATCTGCGCCGACATCGGAGCCTCCACCGGTGGCTTCACGGACTGTATGCTGCAAAACGGCGCCCGGAAGGTCTATTCCGTGGACGTGGGCTACGGCCAGCTGGACTGGAAGCTCCGCAGCGATCCCCGTGTGGTGTGTATGGAGCGCACCAACGCCCGGTATCTGACCCCGGAGCAGATCCCCGATCCACTGGATTTTGCCAGCATCGACGTGTCCTTCATCTCCCTGAAGCTGATCTTCCCGGCACTGTACGGCCTGCTGCGGCAGGGGGGTGAGATCGCCTGCCTCATCAAGCCCCAGTTCGAGGCCGGTCGGGAAAAGGTAGGCAAAAAAGGTGTGGTACGGGACCCTGCTGTACATCTCGAAGTGCTGGAGCACTTCCTGACCCATGCCAAGGAGAGTCACTTTACAGTGCTTGGAATCACTTATTCTCCCATCCGTGGACCGGAGGGGAACATCGAATATCTTGGCTATTTGAAAAAGTGCGATGAGCCGGACGGCAGCTTTGACCTACCGACACTGGTGGCGGAGTCGCATAGTCAGCTGAAGGACTGAGGAGGAGTAGATATGAAAAAAGTGATCCTCTGCCCCAATCCCTATCGGGATAGCGAGCTGCGGGTGTGCAAGGAGGCCAAAAAGCTGCTGGATGCCCTGCATTTTCAGACGGTGGTGTGCCTGCCCTTCCAGCGGGAGGGCTATGGTGCGGAGTTGGGCCTGCGTATCACCCCGCTGCATCAGGAGATCCGCTCGGCGGATCTGCTCATCGCCTTCGGCGGCGACGGCACCATTCTGCATCTGGCCCGGACGGTGGCGCTGCACAGCGTCCCGGTGCTGGGAGTGAATCTGGGAAGCCTCGGATTCATGTCGGAGCTGGAGGTGGACGAGCTGGACCGCCTGCGGGATCTGGCGGACTGGAGCTTCGACGTGGAGTCCCGGATGATGCTGGACGTGTCCGTCCTCCGGGGCGGCAAGTCCGTGTATAACAACATCGCCCTCAACGACGCTGTCATCTCCAAGGGCTCCATTGCAAGGGTTGTAAGGCTGAATATCTTTACAGAGGAGGGCCAGCTCACCAAGGTCGGCGGCGACGGCATTATCGCCAGCACCCCCACTGGATCCACCGGCTACTCCATGGCCGCCGGCGGCCCCATCGTGGAGCCCACGGCCCGGAACCTGTTGCTGACCCCCATCTGCCCCCACTCCACCCGCTCCAGCAGCTACGTCCTTTCGCCGGAGCACGTCATCACCGTGGAGGCCCCGGACGCCAACCGCAAGTTCGTCTACCTGTCCGTGGACGGCGGCAAGGCGTTCTCTCTGAAAAACAACGATCAGGTGCGTGTCAGCACCTCCAGATACACCACAAAGCTGGTGCGGCTGTCCAAGAAGAGCTTCTGCGAGATTTTGGATAAGAAAATGGGTGGGGAGGTCACAAAAGCATGAAAAATCAGCGTCAGGAGCAGCTGCTGCAGATCATTGCCGAGGAGGCGGTGGAGACACAGGAGCAGCTGCTGGAACGGCTTCAGGAGCGGGGCATCCGCAGCACCCAGGCCACCATTTCACGGGACATCAAGGAGCTGCACCTCATCAAGGAGCCGGTAGGGCAGGGCCGCTACCGCTATGCCGTGTCCGCCCATCGGACGAAGCTGAACTTTGCCGACCGTCTGCGTACCATCTTCCGGGAGGGTGTCCTCAGCGTGGACTACGCCCAGAATCTGGTGGTCATCAAGACCATGCCGGGTCTGGCCAACGGCGCCGCCGCAGCGCTGGACGGCATGGAGGTTCCCTATCTGGTGGGGTCTCTGGCGGGGGACGACACCGTCCTGCTGGTGCTGCGTGACAACGCCGCAGCGGCGGAGTTTGCCGACGAGATCAAGGAGATGCTGCGCTGAAACAGCGCCTGTACGGAGGGATGACAGATGCTGGAATTGCTCCATATCGAAAATATCGCCATCATCGACCGGGCGGATATCACCTTTGAGCCGGGCTTCAACGCCCTCACCGGCGAGACCGGCGCCGGTAAATCCATCGTCATTGACTCGCTGAGCGCCGTGCTGGGTCAGCGCACCTCCCGTGACCTGATCCGCACCGGGGCCGACAAGGCCTACGTCAGCGCCTGCTTCACCGGCATCCCGCCGGAGGTAGGGGAGGACTTGGGCATCACATGGGATGAGGAGCTGCTGCTGCAGCGGGAGATCCACGCCGACGGCAAAAACGTCTGCCGGGTGGGCAGCCGCCCCGTCACGGTGACGCAGCTGCGCACCTTGGGCAGCCGCCTGCTGAACATCCACGGTCAGCACGACGGCCAGCAGCTGCTGGACGAGGAGCAGCACCTGCTGTATCTGGACAGCTTCGGCCGCACCGAGCCGCTGCTGACCGCCTATCGGGAGAAATACGCCAAGCTGACGGATATCCGCCGTCAGATGCACGCCCTGCAAATGGACGAGGCGGAGAAGGCCCGCCGCATGGATACTCTGCGCTACCAGATCCAGGAGCTTCAGCGGGCCAAGCTGAGGCCCGGTGAGGAGGAGGAGCTGACCTCCCGCCGCAACCTGCTGCGCAACGGCGAAAAATTCATGTCCGCCGTCTCCGAGGCAGACTTCTGCCTCAGCGGCGACGACAGCACCAGCGGCGCACTGGCCCTGCTGCGGCAGGCCCAGAGCGCTCTGGAGCCCATCCGCCGTCTGGACGACAGCTTCGAGGAGCTGTACCAGCGGCTGGAGGCGGTGTACAGCGAGGTCTACGATCTGGCCTACACCGTGCAGGACAAGCGGGATGCCTTCGACTTCTCCCCGCAGGAGCTGGATGAGGTGGAGGGCCGTCTGGATCAGCTGTATCGGCTGAAAAAGAAATATGGCCCGGATGTAGAGAGTATGCTGGCCTATCTGGACCGCAGCACCAAGGAGCTGGACGCCATAGAGGACGCCGGCGACACCCTGCTGCATCTGCAGCAGCTGGAGAAGAAGGCCCTGTCTGCTGCCCAATCTGCGGCGGAGGAGCTGTCCAAGGCCCGCCATCAGGCGGCAGAGCGGCTGGAGGAGCAGATCCTCACGGAGCTGCGCCAACTGGATATGGGCCGCATCCGCTTCGCCATCGACTTCCAGCCCCAGCCCCTGTCTGAGTCCGGTATGGACGCCGTGCGCTTCCTCATGTCTGCCAACGTGGGCGAGGAGCTGCGCCCCATCCAGAAGATCGCCTCCGGCGGTGAGCTGGCCCGCATCATGCTGGCCATGAAGAACGTTCTGTCGGAGCAGGACCGGGTAGGCACCATGGTCTTTGACGAGGTGGATACCGGCGTCTCCGGCCGGGCCGCTCAGAAGGTGGCGGAGAAGATGGCCCGCATCAGCCGCACCAAGCAGGTGCTGTGCGTCACCCATCTGCCCCAGCTGGCCGCCATGGCCGATACCCATTTCTCCGTGGAGAAGGGCGTCACCGATGGCCGGACCTTTACCCATGTGCGGCGGCTGGATCGGGCCCAGCGGCGGCAGGAGCTGGCCCGCCTCACCGGCGGTGCCCACATCACTCCCACCATGCTGGAGGGGGCGGAGGAGCTGCTGTCTGCGGCGGAGGATTTCAAGCGTACGCTGGAATAGGGCTTGACAAACCCGCCGATACCCCCTATAATGTCCTCACAGCAACTACAAAAGCTACTGCAAGGAAGGGAACAAGTAGCAGCGCCTGCCACCTGCCCAGAGAGCCTCTGTCCGGTGAAAAGAGGAGAGGAGCGCCGCTGCGAATACATCCCGGAGCAGCCGTCCCAACGCCCTTCAAGGGCCAGTAGGCACGGTCGGGTCCGCCCGTTACAGCGGCGGAGTGTGATGGCACTCCATGAGGCCGCCTTCCGTGAGGGAGCGGCGAAGCTGAGGTGGTACAGCGATGATACATCGCCCTCTGTCTGCGGACAGGGGGCGTTTTCTTTTCCCCCTGCGCCCGATCACATCACACATAAAGGAGAAAGGAAAGAACAACTATGGGAATTTATGAAGAGCTGGTGGCCCGTGGCCTGATCGCACAGGTCACCAACGAGGAAGAGATCCGTGAAATGATCAACAACGGCAAGGCTACCTTTTACATCGGCTTTGACTGCACGGCGGATTCTCTGACGGCGGGTCATTTCATGGCCCTGACTCTGATGAAGCGCCTGCAAATGGCGGGCAACAAGCCCATCGCCCTTATCGGCGGCGGCACCACCATGATCGGGGACCCCTCCGGCCGTACCGATATGCGGAAGATGCTCACCAAGGAGGACATCGACCACAACGCCGAGTGCTTCAAACGCCAGATGGAGCGCTTTATCGAGTTCGGCGAGGGCAAGGCCGTCATGCTCAACAACGCCGACTGGCTGCTGAAGCTGAATTACGTGGATCTGCTGCGTGAGGTGGGCGCCTGCTTCTCCGTCAACAATATGCTGCGGGCCGAATGCTATAAGCAGCGCATGGAGAAGGGCCTGAGCTTCCTGGAGTTCAACTACATGATCATGCAGAGCTACGATTTCTACTATATGTTCCAGCACAACGGCTGCAATATGCAGTTCGGCGGCAACGACCAATGGAGCAATATGCTGGGCGGCACGGAGCTGATCCGCCGCAAGCTGGGCAAGGATGCCCACGCCATGACCATCACCCTGCTGACGGACTCTCAGGGCAACAAGATGGGCAAGACCGCCGGCAACGCCGTGTGGCTGGATCCCAACAAGACCAGTCCCTTCGAGTTCTATCAGTACTGGCGCAACGTGGCGGATGCCGATGTGCTCAAGTGCATCCGGATGCTGACCTTCCTGCCTCTGGAGCAGATCGACGAGATGGCCGGCTGGGAGGGTGCAAAGCTCAACGAGGCCAAGGACATTCTGGCCTATGAGCTGACGAAGCTGGTCCACGGCGACGAGGAGGCCGACAAGGCCCGTCAGGCCTCCAAGGCCCTGTTCTCCGGTGCCGGCGACGCCGCCCATATGCCCACCACGGAGCTGACCAACGACGATCTGGGAGGCGGGCAGATCAATATTCTGAACCTGATGGTCCGCTGCGGCCTGTGCGCCAGCAAGGGCGAGGCCCGCCGTCTGGTGCAGCAGGGCGGCGTCAGCGTCAACGACCGGAAGGTGGAGTCCATTGACGAAGCCTTGGGCTGTGAGCAGTTCACCGGCGATGGCGTCATCATCCGCAAGGGTAAGAAGGTGTTCCACAGGGTCGTACTGGTCTGATCTCCCAGAGAGCGAAATACCGTAAACCGGGGGCCAGCGTCCTGAAAGACACCGGTCTGCCCGCTGCCGAAGGGCGGCAATGTGTGCGCCATCCCACAAAAAGCGGGGAACCATAAGGGGAATGCCCTCACCTCCGGAAGCGGGAAAGGCGAAGACTTTTAAGAAAGGCCCGGCATTTCGACGGTCATACCACAAGACTCCGACCCTTTTGGATCGGAGTCTTGACCATTTTTCACGAATTTCCTTCTCACTATGGAATTTCCGCATGACCTGTGATATAATCCTCGGGAGAACAAGGAGAGTGAGGGAGCGGCATGAAGCGGCAAGAATTGGCGCCCGCCAAGGTGAACCTGACGCTGGATGTGGGGGCCAGACGCCCCGACGGCTATCACGAGGTAGTCTCGGTGATGCAGAGCGTGGCGCTGTACGATACGGTGACGATGGAGAGCGGCACAGGGGAGGGCATCTCCCTGACCTGCGACGATGCGGCGATCCCCGCCGACGGGAGCAATCTGGCGTGGCGGGCGGCGGAGGTGTTCTTTCGCACCACAGGCGTGGCCTGCGATGGCCTGCATATTACCTTGGAAAAGAGTATCCCCTCTCAGGCGGGGCTGGGCGGCGGCAGCAGCGACGCTGCCGCTGTACTGCGTGGCCTGCGGAAGCTGTACGCCCCGGAGCTGCCCATGGAGGCGCTGGAGCGTATGGGCATGGAGTTGGGCAGTGACGTCCCCTACTGCGTCCGGGGCGGCACGGTGCTGGTGCAGGGGAAGGGAGAGCAGCTGCTGTCCCTGCGGGCGCTGCCGGAGTGCTGGTTCGTTGTGTGCAAGCCGCAGGTGTCCTTCTCCACGGCGGAGATGTACCGGCGACTGGATGAGGCGGGGATGGCGGTCCACCCGGACACCCGCCGGATGATGGATGCCTTACAGCGCCGGGATCTGGCGGAGATCTTCTCCCGGATCGGCAACGTCTTTGAACAGGTGCTGTCACCGGAGAGTGAAATTTTTGTCATCCGGAATAGGCTCCTGACATTAGGGGCGGGGGCGGCCTGCATGAGCGGCTCCGGATCCGCCGTGGTGGGAATTTTTTCTCAGGAGGAAGCTGCCCGGTCATCCGCAGCGGCCATGACCGAGGTCCCCTTTGTCCGCTGCGTGGGACGGGGGTAATTTGCCCGACGGCGGCCTGATATCCTTTTAGGCATTTCTCTGGACATTTCTCTGGACATTTTTCTGGACATTTATCGGACGTCCAGCGGACAAAAAGGAAGAAAAAAGAGGTCGTGATTTTGTCCCGGCTCTGTCCTGTGATCGTCCAAAATTTTTCCGTACCGGTATAAAACGCAAAAGCACCGTCCACAATGCAGATAAGCTGCATGGGACGGTGCTTTCATCCTTCCGTGCAAAAATCAACGACACGGAGAGGTGTTTCCTATGCGGAAGAAAACTGGAAATAAATTACATACATGGGAGGCGGCGCTGCTGCTGGCAGTGGCGGCGGCTTTGCTGTGGGGGGTCTGCACCCTCCAGCGGCAGGATGCGCTGGAGCAGAAGGTCATCCGACTCCACGTCATCGCCAATTCCGACAGCGAAGCGGATCAGGCACTGAAGCTGCGGGTGCGGGATCGGGTGCTGGTGCTGGCGGAGGACATCCTGCGCCAGTCGGGAGACATGGAGGAGGCCCGGCAGCGTCTCCGCAAAGGCAGACGAATCCATCCGGTTTTTCAAAATCGGGCAGAATAAG
>OGYA01002417.1_pt1 | contig 10594 bp, 17 predicted proteins | sample 1576401 | NCBI WGS metagenome assembly OGYA01 (sample SAMEA3541485, study PRJEB24748) | human gut metagenome | biome: human gut; feature: human-associated habitat; material: faeces | place: China | collected 2012 | reverse complement strand
AACACGGAATCGATCAGCTCCAGCCCTTCCGATTCCCCCGTGGATTCGTTGATGCCGCCGATGACGTCCGTGCTGTCCACCAGCGACACGTCCGCGTAGTCGTACCCGGCGGTCGCGGATGCCTCGGCGGGAAGGCTGCCGCCGTCGATGCGGGACAGTTCCCCGGAGATCGGGTCCAGCGTGTAGTCGGTGCCTTCGATGTAGGTTGTGGAACTTTCCGCGTTTTTCAGCACCAGCTTGGAAACGGAGCCGTGCTTGAGCGAAGCCGCGCCCTTGGCGTCGAAGCTCACGGCCTCACTGCTGACGCTCGTTTTGTGGACGGCGGGATCGAAGACGTTGCACACCACCAGCGGCGCGCCCCGGTAGAGCGCGAAGTGGCTGTACGCAAGCTCCTGCAAGCTGTATTTGTTGAAGTTCTCCTCGTCCCACCCCATTTCGGAGACGAACTCGTCATACGAATAATACATGCGCAGCCGGTTCACGTAGCGGGGCTTGTCCGCAGCAAGGCGGTCAACCGCCGCCGTGCCGACCGCGAAGACCACATTGCTGTCCACGGAACGGGCCGGGAGGATGCTCGTGGGCAGTTCGCTGGTGTAAACGCCGTGTCTGAATGCCATACCCTACTCCTTGGCCTTCCGAGCCTTGCGGCTGGCCTCGTTGATGGTTTTGAAAAGCCGCTGCATACCGCTGCCTTCCTTGCGGAGCTGGCAACGGGTTTCGGCAAGCTCCTCCACAGGCACGAACAACTTTTTCAGATCCGGGTTGGCCTCAATGACGGCGGCAAGCTGCGGAAGCGGTTCGCCACGCAGGACGGCGCTGGTCCGCAGGGGAAGGCCGAACGGCCTGTCCGGGCCGACATACACGGTCAACACCTGCTTCCGGCGGGAAACCAGATCCGGGGACGGGCTTTCGGCTCTCGCAGGCGATTTGCGGGCTGTTTTTGGGGATTCCTGCTCACTCATAGGTGTGTTCCTTCAAAGTGCCGCCCAACGGGGTGGACGGGATAACATATTGATATTCAGGGTAAACGGTAGCGTAATGATGTTCGATCCACTGCCTGTCAGGTTCCGGCATCGAAGACTTGAGCGGGTATTGCAGCTCAAACTTTTTGGCCACCACACGGTTACGGCGCAGGACAGCCCGCAGCCAGTCGAGGAGTTCCGCGAGGAGCAGCCCCGCCTGTTCCTGCCCTTCCGGGGCGAACATCCCGATCACGAGCGCCAGCGTTTCCCGGCCTTCTGCACCCTCCATGCCTTCATCAATGCCTCCGCTGGCCCATCGGATACAGATGAACGGGTAGGTTCCCCTTTGATCCTCCGGCAAACCATGAAGGAACACTTGAAGATCCCCGTGCCCGCCATCGGACGCCGGAAACGGATAGTCTTGCATGGCCCCGATCAGCATTTCCCGTACCGACAGCAACAGTTCTTTGGATTTCATTCTATTTCCCCTTTGCCGCGAGCTTGGCTATACGAAAGTCGATCTCGTGCTGTAACACGGAGATGAACCGCCGCTTGACGTTTCTTCCAATGGGATCGACCACTTCATCGAACACCGCGAAATATTGGACCGTGTAATCATGCGTCCAAATGAGCGTCGGGACCGAGCGGCCTTGGTACTGGTGTCTGCGGCCAAGCTTTTCCTGCATGAAGCGGAGCTTCCCCGACTTGCCACGCAGCACGAACCCTTTCGAGCGGTCGGACGTCTTCGGCTTGTAACGGACGGGATAACGGGGGCCGAGCTGATACCCCGCACGCGGCCACTCATTACCTGTAGACCCTTTGGGCCGGGTTGGGGCGTTCGGGGCCAACCGGTAGGCATCGAGAGGGGTCTTCCGCCCGCTTACCCGGATGACGCCGAAAACCTTGTCCTTGTCGGCCACCTTGTAACGGCGGTCATGCTCGGCCCGTTTCTTGCCGTACATCTGGACAGGTTGAACGGCGTCCCGGATGACGGATCTCTTGAGGTACGCGAGAGCCGAGATTTCCTCCGTCATTTCCTTACGGGCGGTGGACAGGGAACGCTTCACGGCTTGCCACATCGCCCCCTGGCATTCCTTCGGGAACTCTTGCAGGGGCCTCAACAACCACGCCACATCCCTTCTGGACACCTCAATCTTGATCATGACCGCTCCCTGTACAGCCGGATGGTACGCAACGCCTCGCGGTCGGCGGTATCCACGTTCCAACGTTCGCCGTTGAAATTCACGGGCTTTCCGGGCCAAAGCTCATCGGGGAAGTCGGACAGGGCCACGGCCAACACGACGAACTCGTTGGAGACGCCGGGCCTGTCGTCCGCTTCGGGCCATGCCATTTCCGGCCTGTCCACCACGGCGTCGAGCGTTTTGCCCTCCAGCGTGACGGATTCGCCGAACTCGGCGGGGGTCAGGAACACGGAGTGGATTTCCTGCTCCAGGATGTCCTTGAAGAAGCTCTGGTTCATGAATGCCCTCCCCGCTCCTGCAACAGCGCCTCGGTCCGGGCCATGCGTTCGCTGAGGCCCTGCATGGCGTCTTCGTAGTCGTCCAACCGTTCATGGACACGCGCTACCGTCAGGCGGCAATCATCAATGTGGACGAGCTTCACCCGGTGTTTGTTCAACTCGGACAAATCGGATGAAACGCCCCGGACTTCCTCCCTGAGCGTGAGAAAGACATAGACGACGAGCGAAATGAGCAGCACAAGCAATGTACCGATGATGCCCATCGAATAGGCCAGCAGCGTTTCCGTGGTCAGCGGCATAGTTCCTCCGCGTGTTCAATCCAGAGCAGCAGCTCCGCGCCCTCGTTTGCCGGAAGATGAATCCATTCACCCTCCACCTGTTCCCAACGCCCGTTTTCTTCGTAGGCCCACGCCTCAGTGATGATCGCCCCCGGCGTCATCGGTGCGGGAGGCACGCTTGTCAGCGCCCCCGAACTTCCGCAGCCATGCAGAGCCGCCGTCAGAGCGCACAGCGCCCACACGGGAACGGCGGCGGTATTCCCGAAAACCTTCAAGAACCAGTTGAAGGATGCGGACGAGGGCCGACCATGCATCACTTGCCGCCATTGCCCGCGTCGTCGGCGTTTTTGGCTTTGCCCTTGTTGCAGCCGATCCAGTTCAGCAGCTCGTAGACAATCCGGTACAACATGCCCGACTGTTCCGTGGGCGCGGGCATGAACGCGCAGATGAACGCGCAAACGCCGGAAACGGCGGCCATGCCCAACGCGACGATGCCGGACTGAGAATCCATCAATGTAGCGAAATCCATCAGAAGACCTCCTGTCCGGGGTCATAGGTGCGCGTCGGCCAGCCGCCCACGCAGAATTTCCGCAGCGGGAGGCGGTTCGCCGCGCTGTTTACGTAATGCGCGCCCTGCATACAGTTCATGAGGTGCACGATGCGCCGGGCGTCGTTCCGGGAAAGGACGATGGAAAGGGCCGAAAGCGTCTTCGGGCCGACGACGCCGTCCGTCTGGAGATCGTCGAACAGGCGCACGCCGTCCGCGCTGCCGTCCTTCCGCCAGTTGAAGGCGTTGCAGAGCCGTTGCAGGTAACGCCCCATGCCCGCCTTGCCGAGGTTCACGGCCTGCTCGAACAGCTCGTCGGCCACGATCTGGTCGAACCGTTCGAGCCCGAGCTTGTCCCACCACTCTTTCCTGTACCAACCCTTGACGCACCCCGTGAGGCTCGGAATCCCCATAAGGTGCGCGGAGAAGGCGGCCTTGCCCTTCTTGTAGGAGGGATGGCTCTTTTCCCGGTCGATGACGGGCCAGATCGGTTCGTTGGGGAAGAAGTTGCGGGCGCACCCGCGGAACGTCTCCCCGCCCTTGTCGCCGGAGTCGTGCGTCCAGCCGCCTTCCCACTTGGAGACGGGCGCGTAGGCGAGATCGAAATCAGCCATGACTACGCCGCCTTGAAGTCGAGTTCGACCAACGCTTCGGGGTAGGTGCAGAGCGTGAGCGGGTTGGTCTGCACCTCGATGTCGATGCCGCGGCTCTTTTCCTTCTCGTCCATGCGGGCGTAATATTCGAGGCCGATGGTATTGACCGTCTCCATCCAGTCGGCGGGCGCGTGGTACTGCTTGAAGATGCCGGGGCCGACCGGGTAGACGTGCCCCTTCTTGGCCGCCACCATCGTCTGGCCGCCCACCACGTCGGAACGCTCCACAAACGTCAGGCCGCCATAGGTAAACCCGCGCTTGCGGTAATCGTTGTTGCCATAGTCCTGTTTGCGGGCGAGCCAGTCCTCGAAATACTTCCGCACGAGCACATGGGAAGTCAGCATGTCGTACGCGTCCGAGCCGATGATGCACTCGATATGGCTGAACGGCGTGCCGCCCATCGCGGCCTCGACATGCCGCTTGGCGTTGAGGATGCTTGTCAGAATGGGGTTCGCATCGTCGGCGGCCGTCTTGGGGAACGAAATGGGCAGCGTCTTCTTGGTGACGCCGAACGTCTTGAAGATGTCATGCAGGACGGTGGTGCCGTCCGCATCGAGCACCACGCCCTTGATGGCCCCGAGACGATGGAACTCCACCGTCGCCGTCATGTTATCCTTCAACTGCTGCATCTTGTCGTTATAGACTTCGGCAACCGAAATCGGCTCGGTGGAGCCGAACGCCCGCACGTCCTGAAGGTCTTCGGGCGCCAGCGTGTCGGACATGGCAAGATGCGCGCAGGAGAGGCGCATCCACTCCCGCTTGGCCCCGCGCCCGGCAAGGCTCTCCGGGGCGGTATTGCGTTCCGAGTCCCCGATCAGCACGATGCGTCCCTTCTTGATGTCGAGGGAGACGGTCGTGGACTTCACGCCTTTCACCTCGAACAGCCTGCGGAAATAGACGGGAAGTGTGGGCAGTTTGTTGACCGCCGCGGTCATTTCGGTGCAGCCGAACACCGTGGGATAGTTCTGTATGGGCATGGGTTACTCCTTGATGACGATGCCGAGATCGGACAGGGACAGCTTGGCCTCGGCCTGCAACGTGGTGACGCTGGCGTCGAACTTGAGGGCCGCGCCGTTCAGGATGGCCCCACGCCGGATGACGATGCCCGGCTGTGCGGACTCGCTGGCTTTGACAGCGCCGATGAGCACGGCGACGGGCGCGCCGCCCAACTTCTGGGCGCTCTCGACCGTGGATTCCGTCAGCGGCTTGTATTCCCCGGCTTCGCGCATCAGCACCATGCCGAACGGAAGATCCGCTTCCGAAGCCGCCAGCGTCACAACCTCGCGGCTCCACTCGTAGTTCAGCTCATGCAGGACAAGCTCGGAAAAGTCCGGCCCCATGACTTCGGTATTGACGATGATCTTGGACATGATGTCTCCTTACTTCGCTACTTCGGCGCGACGTTCGGCGTCCGCCAGCAGCGGGCTTTTCGTAGTTGCCGTGGGAACCGTCCCCGACGAGGCTGCTACGGGATTCTGGTGGCCATTCTGGAGTCCGGTGAGGATGCCCGCACGGCTTTTCGCCTCGGCATTCTCATGCACGGGCGCTTCGGCCTTCGCCAGCAGCGGGGCTACGGTGGCGATCTGCTCGGCGCTCATTTCGGTGGCCCGGAAGGTGTTCAGCGTGGTCTCGACGCGGGACGCCGTCTCATCGCCCGCCACGGCCTTCACCACGGCAAGCGCGCCGGCCACGGCATCAGCCGCCGCCTTGTCCATGTTCGCCTTGTTCTCGGCCTCCGCTTTCAGCCTGCCTTCGGCCAGCAGCGCGTCCACCAGTTCCGGGGACTGCGCGGCGAGTTCTTCTCTGGTCATCTGTGCCTCCACAGCGAGTTTGCGGATCGCGGCGTCGCGATCCCTTACAATATCGGTGACAAGGCCAAGTTCCCGCGCGGGCTGCGCCAGCAGAAGCTGCGCCTCGCCCCACAGTTGCGGGTCAGCCGTCAGCCCCATGTGACGGCCCACATCGGCCTTGAAAATCTGGTGCAGGGTGTTGATCCGTTCCTGAAAATACTGGCGTTCCTCTTCGGTCAGCTCGCCGCCCTGTCCGGCCGCCTTCCACTTGCCGCCCGTGATGGTCACGGTGGAAATGCCCCATTTCTCTTCCAGCTTCGCGTAGTTGGTGATCGTCATGATCACGCCGATGCTGCCGACCGTGGCGGTCAGCGGCGCGTAGACCGTGCCCGTGGCCGACGCCAGCCAGTACGCGGCGGACGCGCACAGGCCGTTGGCGTAGGCGGCGCAGCGCTTCTTCGTTCGGGCCTCGGCAATGGCGTCGGAAAGCTCTTTTGTGCCCGAAACGACACCGCCGGGGCTGTTGATGTCGAGCAGGATCGCCCGGGCGGAAGGGTCGGCAAGGGCGGCCTTCAACGCCGAAGACACGGCATCCTGCCCGGTTCCGTACCAGCCCTGTTCCCTGACAATCGCCCCGGATACGGGGATGACGGCCACCCCACCGACAAGCTCGTAGCCACGCGCCTTCCGCTCCGGGAATCCTTCAACAAGCGCTTGAGGTTTCGCCTTTGCCAAGGCCAGTTCGGCCAGCACCTGTTCCGCCATGTCGAAGGGCAACGCCCACAACTCATTCATCTTCTTCTCCCGTTTCCTCTTCGGGGGCCTCACCTCCCGGCTTTTCGTCGCCCTCCGGGGCCGTGTCCTTGCCCGGCTTGCCGGGCTTGGTGCTCAGGCTCAGGGGGCCGAGCAGCGCCAGCAGAGGAGACTCCTCCAGCATCCGGGCGTAGCCCTCGTCGAAGTCCCTGCCTGTTTCGGCCCATGCCTCGCCGTAGGTCATGAGGCGGTTTTGCAACGCGAGGATGGTGGCCGTGATCTCCTTCACCGGGTCCACAAACCCGCGCGAGGGGCCGATCCAGTCCTCGTTGCACCAGAATTTGCGGGCCTCGTAGAAGCCGGGCGCGCCTTTCGGAAGCTCGAACATGCCCCGAAGGAATGCCTCCTCTATGACCATCTCGTAGACGGGCTGGCAGTAAAGCCGCCCGAACCAGTTGCGGTAAAAGCTGTAGAGCTTCCACGCCTCGTTGAGCGCGGCGCGGGCGCTGGAATAGTTGGTCTTGGAAAAGTCTTTCGTCAGCGATTCGTAGGGGATGCCCACGGAGGCCGCCGTCGCCCGGAGCACGATCTCAACGAACGCGGAGAAGTTGGCCGAGGGGCGCTTCGATTCCAGCACATACGGCTTTTCGTTCTCGTTGCCGTAGAGGAATTGCCCGGGGCTAAGGTCTTGGACAAGCTGGCGTTCCCGGCGTTCGCCGTCGCCTTCCCGCCCCTCCGTCACATAGTCGGGGAGCTGCACCCCGCCGTTTTCCAGCGCGACGAACACGGGGAACGACGCGGCAATGACCTGCGCGAACAGCTCGTAGTTGATGGCGTCGGACAGGTTGCGGAACAGCTCGATGCCCTTGGAGAAGGCGGACACGCCGCGCACCTGCTCGTCCGTCTCGTGCCGGAACAGGTGGAACACCCCCGGGCGGTGGCCGACGCGGGCCGGGACATAGGTGAAGTCCGCCGCCAGCAGAGCGCTCCGCTCCACGGACACGAAGGATGACTGGGGCGAAGCCTTGGGCGTCGCCAGCCAGTACCCTTCCGGCCTGCCGTACTCGGACAGGCGGACGCCGTCGCGGATAAGCGGATCGCTTTGCTGGTCGCTCGGCGTCATCAGGCGGGCCGGGGAAAGCGTCTGGAGCGCGAGCGAAAACGTCCGGTTCTGCCGTTCCCGCTCTTTTTCGTTGAGCATGACCGCCAGATGCAGCATCTCGCCCAGGCTCAACATCGTCCGGAGGCCGAGGTTCTGGAGGTCGACGAAGTGGCATTGCCCGCGAACATCGGCCTCGGACGTCCAGAGCGCGAAGGCCCATTCCATCCGTTTGCCGAGTTCGCGGGCGCTCTCGGAGGAAATGCCGAGCATGTCGGCGGGGATGCTCGCCTTCGGGACAAGGCCCGTCCCAATGGCGTTGCCCGAAATGGCCTCCACCGCCGAATGCGCCGCCCAATCGTTGGCGGCGAGGTCGGCGGCACGGCGCTGCATGACGTCGCGTTCGCGGGATTCCCCTTCCGGGGAATGCACCTGCGGCCCGCGCCAGCCCGAGATGGAGCCGCGGTAGGCCCCGGCGTCGCGGGCGGTCATGCGCGAAGTGGACACGGGAGAGAGGGGATGCCCGAACTGATCAAGCAATGCCATGCCTTACCTCCTCACCCGTGCGAGTACGATGGCGGGGCCGCGACGCCCGGTGTCGAGCGCCGCAAGCTCGCCCTGAAGATAGACAAGCTGCTGGCGGATCTCGGGCAGGTCGTACCGGGTCAAGGTGCGGCCTTGCACCGTGTACGACTTGCCCGTGGACGCCGCCTTGTACGCGGCCTTCCAACAGACGATCAGATCGAGGAGTTCTTCACGTGTCCAGATTGTGCTCATAGTGTGCTACACATAGCACGAAAAAATGTGCAAGTCTGGAACTGTGTGGAATGTGTGGAACGTGTGGAATGTGTGGACAGAAATTTTGAAAAAAATACAAAAAAAATCCCGGCACAGGGCCGGGCGTCATTGGTTGAGCGATCAATATTCAACTATTGGAGAACGGGGGAAAGAGGTTCGTACCCTTCCAGAGACAAAGGGCGCTGCATCTGCCGAGCGGGAAGATAATTCAGGATACCCAATGGAGCCTTGAAGACAAGGGTGAATATACCACATTTATGGTATATCTGAATCCATTCACTTGACAATATACCATAAAAAGGTATTTTTTCTTTATGCAATACACCGTCATGCTCACCGGAAACGCCAAGAAACAAGGGCGCAAGCTGCCTTCCAACATACTGGATGCCTTGGCGTTGCTGATTGTCGACTTGCAAAAAACGGGGCCTGTCCAGACGCGCTGGCCTCACTACGGCAAGATCAGAGGCAAGGAAGGCGTCCACCACTGCCACCTGAACAAGGGCAAACCCCGATATGTGGCGGTATGGCGCGAATCAAAAGAACAGCTCGAACTCTTGGAGATCAGATATGTTGGAACTCACGAAAATGCAGACTACAGCCGGATTGACTGAGCTGCGACTGGTTGTGCCGAGAGACAAGGCCGACCTGATAGCGGACGCGCTCCGCAGCCTGCTCCTCTTTTCGGGGCAGGAAATGCAAATCAAGGAAGAGGTCGAAGATGAAAAACTGTACCCGGTTTCAGACCTGTTCCCGGAAATCACCCCAACCATGTGCCTTCGGGGGCTTCGAACCCGAGAGGGGCTGACGCAAGCCGAACTGGCGGAAAAGCTCGGAGTCAAGCAGCACCATATTTCCGAAATGGAAAACGGCAAGCGCCCTATCGGAGCGGAAATGGCGCATCGGCTGGAAGAAACGTTCGGAACGCCATATAAAGCATTTCTGTAGCCTAAGATGCCCTGATTGGGAAAACAAAAGCGGCCCCGGCAAGGCTGGTACGCTGCCGGGGCGGTGAGTGTTGACGCACTTGCCGCCCTTCTTGCTTTTTGAGGACAACTATTGGGCAAGTCTTGTCCAACACGCCGAATGAAACCTCTCTCGATTCCGGGTGGCGCTGCTCCCGGTTGTACGGTCATGCGGAAAGATTTTTCTTCGGTACAAAGACAAGGCGCGATCCTAGTGCATCAGAAATCCCCATCAGCACCTTGAGATTCTGGCCGGAGTCTTGTCCGCTCAATCCAATGCCTTCGGTCATTTCACTCATCCCACAGGCTCTGGCAATCTGGCGGAGCGTAACAAGCAGCATTTCGGCATTCCCCTCTTCAAGGCATTGGTTGAGCATTGCTACCGCCATTTCCGAATGGTTCCGGTACATATCAATCATACCTTCTTCAAAGGGAACAGCTCCTTTCAATTCAGGTCCCATACCCTACTTGCCTCCCCGTAATTCTCTGGTAAGACGTGGATATTTATCCAGCAGCCATAAAAGCTGAAATACAGTGAAAGGAGCCTTTTCCTCACCGTACTCGTAACGAGCGAAAGAACCGTCTTCCAAGCCGAACAACTCATCGGCCTTCTCCAGAGTCAGGGCAAGCCGTTCCCGCATAGAGGCGACGTCCTCAGGCAAAGGGATCTCTTCCCGTACCTTTTTCCTGAAAGCTCTCGACTGTGCCTCAAGCAAATCGGGACTTCCCTTCGCCAACACCATTTCACCGCATACGGGACAAAGCTCTCCACGTGCTTCGAGCATCGTTTCGTGTCCGAACCATTCGTAGGGAAACAGGTGGAGACGTTCGGAGAGAAGCTCATCTCCACCGCATATGGGGCATATCATCTTGGAACTCCTTTCCGCACCTTATCCTCTTTCCGTTTCGTTTTGATTTTCAGCGGATACTGGTTCCCTGCTAACGGAATTGTTCCCATGAAGCAACTTTTCGCAATCCGCCCGAGAAAACCAGCGGAACCGCTTGCCTACACCGTACATCGGAATGTTCCCCTCCTTCACCAAGCGGTAGAGCAGGGACTTGCTGCACCCAAGCACCTCGCAAGCCTGCTGCCAGTTGAGGCGATCCGACAAGTCGTACAGCGCCATCACGACCTCCGCAGGTTCGCCAGGCGCGAACCGATGCCGCCCCCGCCGCGTTCGGTCTGGCGCGGGGGACGGGCGGGCTTTTTCGCTTCCTCGTCAGGCCTGCGCCGATGCCGGACGTTCAGGATGAACGCGAACGCCCGCTGCA
>OGYA01002391.1_pt1 | contig 10687 bp, 10 predicted proteins | sample 1576401 | NCBI WGS metagenome assembly OGYA01 (sample SAMEA3541485, study PRJEB24748) | human gut metagenome | biome: human gut; feature: human-associated habitat; material: faeces | place: China | collected 2012 | reverse complement strand
GTGAATAGTTATACAGAAACAAATCAAGCACCAAGTCAAAATTATCGATTGCAGTTCTATGATGCTTCGGGAGAAGAAGTGATGCATCTGACATTTGCGGAAGGTTATGTTGACTGGGAATATATATCTACTTCCGGCGATAGACGAACCGGACGGGTAGGTGAATATAAAGAAGTGATTGATGCTTGGAGTCACTTGTCTGTATCGTTCAACAAGCGTGCATTCAAGGCTTATATCAATGGTTCGCGAGTAACGAATATCCCGAATATGGCGGCACCTGCTTACTTCACCATTCGTAATACGGGTTGGAATGACCACCGTACATTGGTAACTAACTTCCGTCTTGCCAAGGGAGCCGTACCTCTCTACGACCGTATGATGTCGGATGGCAAGTTCATCACCTACGGCATCACGTTTGATGTGGGCAAGGCCACCATCAAGCCCGAATCGATGGGTGAAATCAACCGTATCGTTCAGTTGATGAATGAGAATCCTGACTTGAAATTCTCGGTAGAAGGTCATACCGACTCAACAGGCAATGCGACCAGCAACCAAACTCTCAGCGAACAGCGTTCGCAGGCTATCGTCGCCAAGTTGGTGGAACTCGGCATCGCCCAAGACCGCCTCACCGCCGTGGGCAAGGGTCAGAACAGCCCTATCGCCGACAACAATACCGATGAAGGCCGTGCGAAGAACCGCCGCGTAGAGTTTGTAAAGATGTAATTCTCGTCCACAATTACCAGATACAGAGAAAGCTGCAACTATGGGTACTCTTCGGAGTACCTTTAGTGGCAGTGATTAACCAACCAATTAAAAAACTTACGGAGATGAAGAAAATAATGATATTCCTAATATGTATTTGCCAAATAATTATTGTGCAAGCACAAGAGTGGATGGCAATGCAACGACCTTTGACAGAAGCAAAAAAGAGTGAGGAATTTATATTGATACCAAATACGGTTGCTTCTTCTCCTGAGTTTTTAGGACTCGTGCAAGAGATGAACAACACCTATTCTACAGAATTACGTAAATCGCCATCAGAGAGAAACTTGTCAGCGGTTGATAGAATTTGGCAACGCATCGTAGGCAAAAGCATAGGTGGAATGTCGTTCAGTAAAGTGTTCGCATTTGATAATGGGCGTGCAATGGTTCGTAGAACGGATGCGAGCAAAAAGAATTATTTTGGATTCGTTGATGGGCAAGGGAATGTAGTTGTTCCGTTGGAATATACCTCACTTCAAAATGACGGCCGCGAATCAGTTTACTCCAAAATTTCGGGAAGATTCAGCAAGCAGGGATATATCAAAGCACAAAAGAGTGTGAACGGAAAATCACTGTATGGAATTATTGACAGAAACGGGAATGTGGTGATTGATTTCGCCTACACCAAGATGAAGTACGAACATAATCAGGGGGATTTTGCTCTTGTCTGTAAGAATAATCTATGGGGAGCTATAAAAATGAATGGTACATCTTTGGCGGAGTGTAAGTACAAGGATATTTGGTTTTATACGCTTTCAACCGACAACAATATCCGTTACATTGCTTGCGAAATGCCCGATGGCAAATACGGTATCATCAATATGGAAGGTAAGACAGTTGTACCGTTTCAGTACCTCGGTTTGAGTGAAGAAAAAGGAATGATAGTTTTGGGTCATTGGGTAAATGGGATTAAGTACTATGCAACCTATAATCCCAAAACATGGGCATTGGTTTCTGATGAACCTGCTAAATAATGAAATAACTTAATTAAAACAGGCAGAAATGAAGAAGATATTAATATCACTATTGCTACCACTATCCATGACAGCAATGGCACAAGTTGTAGAGGTGAATGTGTCGGCTCTCTCCGAAGAGGGCAGCAATGAGCGTGTGGGCGTGGTGTTGAAGAAAGATGCCGAGACGGAGGCTTTCTACAATCTAATGGCAGAACTGAAGAACCATTCCGACAAGGTGGGTGCAACCAAGAATCAAGCCGACCGCAAGAAGAGTGAAGCCGAATCAGGTACGGTGAGTGATGTGTTAAACGATGCGTTAGCCCAATTGGACGATCTCAAAAAGAAGGGGCTACTCAGTGAAGCCGACTATCAGAAGATGAAAGCCCAGATGAGTGCTCAGGTAAGTGCAGATATGAAGAAGGATGCTGCCGCACAGGCCCAAATAGCGGACATGGCAGCACAACGGGGAAGTTCCAATCCTTCGGCACTGAAAGAGCGTATCCGCAGTTATTGCGTGGGCAAGCGATTTTTCTACTCGGCACTCAACGAGGTGGACGGTATGGTCAGGGTGGAAACCCGGACAGCCGATGGCAAACGTCGCATGGGATATATCGATGTAACAATCGGACGGGTGGTCATCGAACCCAATCGTTACAGCACCTTCAATCACGGAACAACCAAAGGGTTTACTAAAGATGGTTATATCATCGGTCATTCGAGTGTTAGTACCGATATGCTTGACCGATCGGGACGAGTAGTATTGACAGGATATAAGAATCTATATTTCTATAACGATTGCAGAATACTTAAAGCCGTAAATTCCGAAAGTAAAGTAGGTATCATCGACTATCAGGGCAATGTGTTGGAGCCGTTTGTTCACAGCTCAGTTGAATCCGAGAGCCTTGCAAAAGCCGCCAATCGCATCTTCAAGGAAAAAGGCGGTGAGAAAGTAGAAATTTGGTAACTTAAAACGAATAGATATGAAAAAGACGATTATTTTATTGTTTGCCTTATTGCCGATGCTGGCGATGGCACAGATGACTCCCGAAGCGATTATTGCTAATGCTCCGGCATTGCCGACAGCCGAAGAATGGGGAGCGAAAGGAGAACATAGTGATGCGTTCAAGGCAAAGATGAAAGACCTGAATGCCAAACTGAGCAAGGTGATTTCGACCCCTGCAAAGAATATCACCGCACAAGATTTTGAACAGCTACAAGCTCAACAGAGGAAGCAGTATGAAGAGCACCCAAAGCGTATGGAGCAGGCTGCCAAAGGAATGGAGGTTTTAGGTATGATGATGCAGAAATTAGGCCTTACGGAGGCTGATATGAAGAAACTCTCCAAGATGAGTGATAAGGAAGCCGAAGCATTTATGATGAAACGAATGCAGGAAAAAGGTGTAAACCCGAACGACTTGGCGGCTATGGCAGGTGATATGGGCATTGAACCTGCGGATGCCGATATGCCACAGATAGATGGCAATGCGATAAAAGCGTCACAAGAGGCTGATATGGCGTATATGGAGCAATCGCGACTGTATGATAAGAAGGCTCGCGAGTGGGAAGCCGATGCAAAGAGACGAATCAAAGCGGAAGACGAAAAGTATATGAGAAGCCTACCCCCAATCGAAAAACGATATAGCCTTGAAGATATTGTTCATGGTAATTGTACCAGAGAGCAATATGATTCTCAGCAGCGACAGTTACAGAATATGTTAAATGATCACCGTGCAGCATGTTACCGCATTTGGACGGAAGTGATTCATAATTGTCAGGGTGAACTTAAATATCTGATGCAGTTTGCCGTAGCAGCGGACAAAGCCAAGGAAAAAATGCCGAGCATGACAGGCAATGCCGCATTCGACCAGTTGCAGCAAGCATCGGGCTATGCAGTAGCGGTAGCAGGTCTGTATTTGGACATTACGGAAAGTGAACCGAAATTTTAATGCTCGATGAAGAATGTAATTATAACATTAATATTGACATGGTTTGGGTTTGCATCAGTTCAAGCCCAAACCGTGAGTTACCCTCACGAGTTGTTCGACCCTCTCGGCATTCCGCAGGTGGAGGGAGCCAAGTTGCTGCATGTGGATAAGAAGTTATCGTTGGTGGTGTATCAGGCTACCCACCAACAAGTGTTGGACTGGATAGAGCAAATGGATAATCTGGGATTCTTACATGAGAACCGCTACAAGAAAATAAAAAATAATATCCGTCGTGGAGCTGCCTACAAGGGACAGTCACATATCGAATATTATTTCCCCGTGGGAACAAAGGGTCACAAACAATTAATTCACGTGTCTATGGGCTGTAACTTTGTGGGTGATGTATCGCTTTTCAGGTACAAGAAGATTCCCGGTTCGACAATAGCAATTCAACTGGATACTCATTCGCCGGACAAGATAGAATTGGACTACCAGAAAGGTATCTTCAATTCAATAGGCATCACAGACGAAAGCGGATTCATCCCCAAGCATACGCGAGAGATCAAAACGGAGTTGATACGAACGAACAAAGCTATAGCTCCTGATTTGCCGGAAGGTACATTTATCAATGCGGGTCTTACAGTCAAGTTTGTGACGGGCTATATTCCGACTCGTGCCGATTTGGATACATGGGTCAAAAAGCTCTACAAGGCTTGTGCGGAGAACGCTTCGAGTATCGATCCGCTCTTGCAAGGTGAGGACTTGGCGAAAGTCAATGATCCAAATATGTTCACATCGTGTACCCATTACTGGACATACACCTATAACGGTATGAAATATAAGTGTTCCATAACTGTCAATTTGGATATGAGAGGACAGTTCAGGTTATGGATAATGAAGTAATGTAATTAGTTTTATTTCGTTCTTTGACATATTGGTTTACACGCTTCAAGATGAAAAAGGAGTACTTATAAGTAGTCGGAACTATAATTATTGATGGTTTTGATGACTTATAAGAAATAAATTTGAAGCGGAAGCTGAACACACTACCCAACAACTCTTCCGCTGAACGCGAAAGATTATTTCCAGTTGGAGGACAAGACGGACGAGTGATTCATCCATACAGCAGACATATAAAGCGTGTAAACCAAAGTCAAAGCGGTTTGCACGCTTTTTTTGGATGGAAACGAAACAAAACAATATAAACAATAAGGATTATGAAGAGACTGATATTATCATTATTCGTGGTGTTGCTGGGTGCGACATCGGCGATGGGGCAAATCAAGACCTCGCCAAGTTATAGTGAAGTATATGAAAAAGGTTCAGGAAAACTCAGAGCCAAGGAGTGGATTATGCCCGATAAGATGCGTGTGGAGTCATACGACCCTAACGGTAAGTGTACAATTATGATATTTCGTGCCGATTCTGCAAAAATATACACACAGATTGGTAACGGTTCGTGGATAGCCATTCCTCTTTCAAGTGTAAAAGCCGGTACATTCATGGGCGGTTCGCTCAATTTGACAGGTAATAAGAGCAAGCGGACACATCGAGGTCAGGAGACAGTGGAAGGGTACGATTGTAATCATTATTATGTAGAAACCGCCACCAGTCACGAAAACGGGACGACTTCATATTCCGACAAGGACGAATGGGTTTACGAACCTTATAATATGGTAATCCAAGAGAGCGATATGGTTAATCCAGGTGGCTATCTTGTGCGTCGCAACATCAAACTCGGTACGCAGCCAGCAAGTATGTTTGAGTTGCCGAAAGATTATAATGGAGGTGATTTGCCGTTAGGTGGCATCATGGAAATACTGGGTGGTACTAAGAAATCCGATAAGCAAGGAACCCAAAAGAAGACGGAGTCAAAAGAGGCTGATGTAATGAATGCCCTAATGGAAATGATGGGCGGAGGAAAGAAGAAATAATAACCTTAAAATTTACATATATGAAGAAAGTATTTTTATCAATGGTATGTATGGCAAGCCTCGTGATTATGACGGCTTGCGGTGGCGGTAATGCCAAAAAGGATGGTTCGGAAGGAACTGCTGAAGTGAAGAAGGAAACAAAGGCGACCTTGGACGAACTTAAGAAAAGTGGTTTTGCGATTAAACTCAAGTATGAAGGTGATGCTATTGCAGTGTACACTCGCAAAGGAAGCAACAAACGATTGGATATGATTTATAGTGACGGAAGTCGTAAAGTCGGCATAGAAGCCCGAATCCCCAATGAAGGCTACACCGGCTACGATTACGATGGCGAAACGTGGACAGATGAATCGTATTCTGGGCGTCAGGAAGTGAACAATTTCTATGCGGAGTTTCTCCAAGATTTGACAAGGCATTTTGTTAACAAGGGCTATGCAAAGACGGGTAGCGAAACCATTTGTGGGAAGTCTTGCGATGTGTATAGTGGAAAGCTGACGGAAAAACTAAAAGTAGCTGCATACGGAGACCTTCGTGCAGAAACGGACGAGGAAGGTGAGATTGTTGTTTGGAATGGTATCACAATGCGTACGAAAATTGGCGGAAGGGTGAAGACGGAGGTTGTGGCTCTGTCTTTCGATATTCCGGATGAAGCATTCACGAAAACAGAGAACATAACTTGGATTAAATAAAGAGAAAATCAGATTACAAACAATAAATTCTACTACTATGGCATATTGCGGAAAATGTGGAAACCAGATTGACGAGGGTGTAAAGTTCTGCCCTGCTTGCGGAGCAGCTTTACAGGTGGCTCAACCCGAAACGGTTCAGCCCGAACCTCAGCAGCCCGTGCAACCCGAACCCACAGCGGAAGAGAAGTTGCAACAGGCTACACAGACCATCGACTCGGTGGCTCAGAAGTTAGGCAATACAGCCGACCACTCGGCTGAGTATGACAAGACAGATGCGGAGGCAAACAAGGTGATGGCATTGCTCTCATACTTCGGCATTCTGGTATTGATTCCGGTATTTGCAGGCAAGCATTCGCCGTTCGTTCGCTATCACGCCAATCAGGGAGTGGTGCTTCTGTTGGCAATGATTGGTTACAGCATCGCCGATGGTATCGTTACTTCTATCCTGCGTGCCATCCTCTACAAAGGTTTGGGACTATGGAGCATCTACTCGATGTGCAGCAGTATCATTAACCTGCTCTACGTGGGCTTTACCATCTTTGCCATTATCGGCATCATCAATGTGCTGAACGGACGGGCAAAGGATCTGCCCATCATCGGCAAGTATCGTGTATTGAAGTAATAATCCTTAAAACGAACTGACTATGGCATATTGTACCAAATGCGGGACGCAAGTGGCCGAGGGCGTGAAGTTCTGTACTTCGTGCGGTACTCCTATGGGTGCGGCACAACAGCCACAACCGCAGCCACAACCGCAACAACAGCAATACCAGCAACCGTATCAGCAACCGCCTTACGGACAGCCATACCCACAGCCGGCATATACCGAGGAGCCTATCTCTACGGGAAGTTATATGCTGATGTTCCTGCTGCTGATGATTCCGATTGTGAATCTGCTCTGCCTGATTGTGTGGGCGTGTGGCGGCAGCAACAAGAGGAACAAGGTAAACCTGTCGCGTGCGATGCTCTTCTGGATGCTTATCGGAGCCGTTATCGGCGGTATCATCGCCTTGGCGGGCGGTATGCTCTTCGGTGATTCCATCAACGAACTGATGGAACTTGGCAACGAGCTGAAAAACATTCAGCCGCAGTAAAAATTAAAATGAAGAAACTATGACAGCGAAAGACATTTTTATGAAGACATTGCCCTTCTGCTGGTCGAAACTGGGGTTGGGCTTACTGAACATCGTCATCTGTGTGGTGCTGTTCGCCATACTGATGGGCATTGCCCTTCTGTTCAACAGCGAGGGAGTGGCTGCCGTTATGATCATCGTATGGTTCGTGCTGATTGGCATCGTGAACTTTGTGATTAACCACTATTTCGCCTATCTGGTGAAGGCCGGACACGTGGCGGTCATCGCACAGACCTTCAAGGATGGTCGTGTTCCCGACAACTGCGTGTCGGTGGGCAAGGCGATGGTGAAGGACCGCTTCGGCACGGCAAATGCCTACTTTGCCATCGACAAGTTGGTGTCGGGTGCTGTCAAGCAGTTGCAACGCACATTGGGGCGTATCACCGATTCGCTGCTCGGGTCGCTGCCGGGTGCAGACAGCGTGAAGTCGGCAACCAACTTCTTCCTCAATATCTCGTTGGGATACATTGATGAGTGTTGTTTGAGTTACACATTCTACAACAGAGGTCAGAACGCCTACAAGAGTGCGTGCGACGGTGTGGTGATCTACGCCCAGAATTGGAAACACCTGCTGAAGAATGCGGCAATGACGGCATTGACGGTAATCGTTTCGATATTGGTGGTTACGCTGGTGGCATTCGTCCTCTTTGGCGGTGCGTTCCGGCTGTTGGGCTGGAGCGGCTTCGTGGCATTCGTCTTGGCGGTGATGCTGGCGTGGACGATCAAGTTTGCCTTTATCGACAGTTGGATGATGGTGAAGATGATGCACGGCTATATGCAGGTAGCTCCATCCACTGTTATCACCTATGACCTTTATACCCAATTAAGCGGGCTTTCAAGCAGTTTCAAGAGACTTTTCAATGAGAGCCGTGTAACGCCCGGAACGGTAACGGCAGTTCCACAGCCATACGCATCGGCACAACCTCCGGTAGAAACTCCTGTAACAGCTCCCGTAACGGAAGCGGCAGCAGAGCTTGCATCTGAACCGCTTGCGGAGAGCGAGTCGGCTCCTACTCCTGCTCCTGCTGAGGAGAGTGTAAAACCTCGCTTCTGCTCCGAGTGCGGCACACCGTTAAAGGCAGGAATGGCATTCTGCGGTAATTGCGGAAAGAAAGTAGGATAACTGATTGATGACAAAATCCACTTGATACCCGAATGCGTATTTATACCGTTCGGGTATTTTTTTGCTCTATAATCTTGGTGAATGAAAATAAATGGCTACCTTTGCTGAACAAAAATGCGTGCATACGCAAAAATATTCAGTGTCATATGGAAATAAAGCGTGATTTGTACCTAAACAAACTCATTAGGAGTATGCACAACGGAATGATAAAGGTTGTTACTGGAATCCGCCGTTGTGGTAAGTCGTATTTGCTTTTCAATTTGTTTGGCGACTATCTGAAAGCTCAGGGAGTAGATGATGAGCACATAATCAAGGTTGATTTGGAAGACCGTCGTAACAAGAACCTCCGTAACCCCGATGCTTTGCTTGAATACATAGATACTCGTATTGCCAAAGAGGGGATGCACTATGTGATGCTTGATGAAGTACAATGGGTGGATGAGTTTGAAGATGTACTAAATAGTTATCTTAAAATTCCCAATGTAGATGTATATGTGACAGGCAGCAATTCTAAGTTCTTATCGAGTGATGTTATTACCGAGTTCCGTGGTCGCGGTGATGAGATAAAAGTTGCACCTTTATCGTTCAGTGAGTTTTTCTCTGTCTTTGAGGGTTCTCGCGAGGAAGCTATGGAAGAGTATATGACTTTTGGCGGACTTCCGATGATTGCAACAATGCAGAGTAATGAGGAGAAGATGAAATACCTTCAGACGCTCTTTAAGAAAACATACATTATCGATATATTGGAGAGGTACAAAATCAAGAACGAAGAGGAGTTGGAGGAACTTATCAATATTCTTGCATCTTCAATCGGAGGGCTTATCAATCCAAACAAACTGGTAAACACCTTCAAGTCGGTCAAGAATGTTTCTATATCTCCAAATACCATAAGTTTCTACCTTGAAATACTGCAAGAGGTCTTTATGGTGGAAAAGTCAATACGATACGACATTAAAGGCAAGAAGTACATTGACACTCCTGCCAAATATTACTTTGCCGATTTAGGTTTGCGTAATGCCCGTATAAATTTCCGTCAGCACGAAGTAACACATTTGATGGAAAATCTCATATACAACGAGCTTCGCATTCGTGGATTGATGGTAGATGTGGGTGTTGTAGTGGTAAACACCAAAGATGAGGAGGGCAAGAGCCAGCGTAAACAATTGGAGGTTGATTTTGTATGCAACGAAGGCAGTAAACGATGTTACATACAATCAGCTTTGAGGTTGCCAAATGAAGAAAAACGGGAACAGGAACTACGTTCACTAACGCATATATCGGATAGTTTCCAAAAGTTTGTAATTACCGAAGACCCAATAAAACGGTATCAAGATGAAAACGGTGTGGTATTTATGAACATTTATGAGTTTTTGCTCGACAGAGATAGTTTGAAAGTTTGAGCCAATGATAAAAAATCAAAGGTATAATAACCGCATTTGCGAAAATTATTATACCTTTGTCTTACAAGAGTTATTTGAGAGTATTGCTACCGCAAACCGCAGAAATTCGCACGATTCCCAAATCGTTACCTCGCTCTTTTCAAAATAACTTCAAGTGTTTATTCTTCAAACGATTATATCAAATCGATGAAATATTAAAATAATATCAGCATATCTGTGTGCATATTTTTTACATTTCATGTCTATAATATTATACACAAATATATAAAATTAGATCGACAGGATGACAAAGTTGGTTTATTTTATTTTCTAATTTCGACAAGAACAAGTCGCAGTTGCAAAACAGTCTGCTGCAAGCAATCGCAGTTTAAACGGTTAAAATCATGAACGGGGCGGATTGTAAATACAAGCGGAGAAAGGCTTGGAATCCGACAAACGCCCTCTCTGACGGCGGTGCGTTTTGCCACAATAGATGCCCAGAACGTCAGCTGAAAGAATTTCCGGAGCCGGAGTTCCGCACATGGGCCGCTCTGACGGCAAAGAGGTAGAAGAGGTATTGCGCGGCATAATAGGTAATCATCACGACATAGGTCCGACAGGGAACGGGCGCGACGAAGCGTCCCCATGCGATCACGGAGTCGGAAAAGACGAACAACAGGGCCGCAAGGCGGAACCATGCGGCATACGCTCCGCGGTACTGAAGCGCACTGTATAACATTCCCGCGATGACGAGTCCGTAGACGGCGACGCCCGCGCGTTCGGCCG